>QWBY01000577.1_pt1 | contig 48697 bp, 46 predicted proteins | sample 1972471 | NCBI WGS metagenome assembly QWBY01 (sample SAMN09866722, study PRJNA288562) | Human gut metagenome isolate term6_stool, whole genome shotgun sequencing...
AAAGGCTTTATGGGGCAAACCATTGAAATGGTATCGTGTGCCGAATGCCACTCGTTGCAACCCTTGGTGGTAGGCGGAGTTATCGGCGATGCAGCTCCTTCGTTCCGCACATTGGTCGGTAGAATTTGCTTGAATTGCGGTTCCGACAAAATAAAGCAATGGAATGGTCATACATGCCCCCAATGTAGCGGCGAAATGGAGGACACAGGAACGTGTGAATTTTGGACGTAAAAGCCGTTAAAATTGCAAATTGTTACCATAATCTGTGCTTGTTTGCAATTTTTTATGTAAGTTTGTAGTCAGAAAACTTTTTAGTATGACACGCAAGATTTACTTCGTTTTATTGATATTGAGTTTTAGTATGGCTACGTTTGCCCAAGTTAATGAATTACAAACACTTGAACGTAGCTATAAATCAGCCGATTATGACGTTGTACGAGCCTATTTGGACTCTCTTTCATTGGCAAAAGAAAGAATAATGTTGAATATTAATGCAGATAAAAAGACGGATGCTGCCACCGATTTTCAGCGCGCACGCCTCTTTTTACCGCTTACTTATCATCAAGATATAATACACAACGCATTCAATCTTAAAGACAATGATGCCTATGCTAACCATTTGTTAGACAATTATTTACATCGTCCTTCTTTGGTAAAGACGACAGACAGAGAACTGAGAGGTAAGCAAGCGGCGAGCGTAGATGTGGAAACGCCTATTCAACAAGAATTCGAAATTGTTGATAAAGTAGCACCAACACCTGTTGAATCAGACTTTTCACCCATTCAAGTGATGGTTAGAAAGCCTAAGTTTTGGACTTACAAAGGCGACTATTCTTTGCAATTCTTGCAAAATTACTTTTCTGATAATTGGTATAAAGGCGGTGAAAGTAGCTATTCAGCCTTGGCAGCAACTGTTTTTGAAGCCAATTATAACAACAAGCAAAAGGTGAAATGGGACAACCGTTTGGAATTAAAATTCGGTTTGCAAAGTACTAAATCCGACTCATTGCATAGTTTTAAGACGACCGATGACCTCATTCGCTTGACTTCAAAGTTTGGGTTGCAAGCTTCAAAAAAATGGTATTATTCAGTTCAATTCGTAGGTTACACACAGTTTACCCATTCCCATCGTTCCAACGACCCTAAGTTATACTCCGATATTTTAGCCCCTTTGAACCTCAATCTCTCACTCGGTATGGACTATACCATTGATTGGTTGAACCATAAATTAAAGGGAAATGCTCATTTTGCGCCTTTGGCTTACAATATAAAATACACTCGTTTGCTCGACCTTTCAGAACGCCTTGGCATTGACAAAGGGAAGCATATAAAGCACGATTATGGTTCGGAAATGACCATAGACTTTAAGTGGCAGCTCATGGACGCACTGACATGGAAAAGCCGTTTGTATGCTTATACAACCTACAAGCGCATGGAAGTGGAGTGGGAGAATACGTTTAAATTCCAATTCAATAAATATATTGGTGCGCAAATCTTCATTTATCCACGTTTCGACGATGGTGTAACACGCGACAACAGCCATGGCTATTGGCAGTTGAAAGAATTTGCATCAATAGGATTTCAGTATAGCTTTTAAAAAACAATAGCTTTTGAAACTCAAAACAGCCTATTTTGACGTGCAAAAGAGCCTATTTTGACATTCAAAACAATAGGTTTAGGTTTTGTGTCGTATTATGCTGATTCTTACAAACTTGTAAAATTACCTTACAAAGATGAAAGAAATATTCCGAAATTTGGTTAATTAATCCTTTATTCTTATCTTTGCATATAATTAAGGTGTGAAGTCGAGTAAGAATAAAAACTATTAGACGAGCATTTTATCTTTAAATTGTAAGAAAATCATTAATTATATGAAAGACTTTTTAAAACATGTTTTAGCTACAATCGTTGGTATTTTCCTTTTTGGATTAATAACAATCGCCTTTGCGTTCATTTCTATCGTGGGAATGGTGCTATCAACAACAGATGATAAAACAGAAGTAAAGGACAACTCGGTGTTGGTGGTTAATCTTTCAGGACAGCTAACCGAACGAGTGGAAGAAGATATATTCAGCCAATTACGAGGCGAAGTACAGCAAGGAATTGGGCTTGATGATTTTGTAAAAGGACTCAAAGAAGCCAAAGATGATGATAAAATTAAAGGCATTTACATAGAAGCAGGATTGTTTTCTTCTAATTCTTATGCGTCATTGCAAGAAGCCCGTAACGCTATTTTAGACTTTAAAAAGAGCGGTAAATGGGTGGTTGCCTACGGAGATAGCTACACGCAAGGGGCTTATTATTTAGCTTCTGCGGCCGATAAGGTTTGGTTGAATCCGCAAGGCATGATAGATTGGCACGGATTAGCCACCCAACGTGTTTATTTGAAAGACATGCTTGGGAAGTTTGGCATAAAGATGCAAGTTTCAAAAGTGGGAGCTTACAAGAGTGCAACTGAGACGTTCACAGAAGAAAAGATGAGCGATAGCGATAGAGCGCAGACTACTGCCTACCTGACAAGTATATGGAATAACATCACAAAAGAGGTGAGCAATAGCAGAAAAGTTTCGGTAGCAAAGTTGAACGAATATGCTGATAGCATGATAACCTTCGCCGCACCAACCGATTACATCAAATATAAAATGGCAGATAAACTCCTTTACACCGACCAAGTGAAGAAAGAAGTGAAGCAACTATTGGGCGAAGAAGCCGATGCCGACATCAATCAAGTTTCGCTTGCCGACATGAAGATTGATGATACAAACCTTGATGATGAAAAAATTGCCATATATTATGCCTACGGAGATATTGTTGATAACCAAATAGCAGGACTTTTCGGTAACAATCATGTGATAGCTGGAAAGCAAGTATGTAGCGATTTGGAGGAAATGATGAACGATGACAACATCAAAGCAGTCGTTATTCGCATTAATTCTGGTGGCGGTTCAGCCTACGCATCAGAGCAAATGTGGCATCAAATTATGGAACTTAAAAAAGTAAAACCTGTTGTTGTGAGCATGGGCGGATATGCCGCATCGGGCGGATATTACATGTCTGCACCAGCCAATTGGATTGTTGCTGAGCCAACAACCATAACGGGTTCTATCGGAATCTTCGGTATGTTCCCTGATTATAGCGGTTTGGCAACAGAAAAATTAGGATTAAAATTTGACCAAGTGGTAACCAACAAGAACGCAGCATTCGGTTCTAACGTTCGACCATTTAATCCTGAAGAAATGAGAATGATACAAGCCTACATTGATAGAGGCTATGCCACATTTAAAAATCGTGTAGCGCAAGGCAGAAAAATGACCATTCAGCAAGTTGAAAACCTTGCACAAGGGCATGTTTATACAGGCGAAGACGCTCTGAAAATTAAATTAGTCGACCAACTTGGAGGCTTAGATGTAGCTGTTGCAAAGGCTGCTCAATTGGCACAAATCGATGATTATTGCACACAAAGTTACCCCAAACCAACCTCATGGTTTGAACAAATCATGGAAATGGAACCAACTGGCAATTATCTTGACGAACAATTGCGTGCTGGATTGGGCAATCTTTACGAACCATTCTCTTTCTTGAGAACATTAAACCAGCAATCTGCCATTCAAGCACGATTACCTTATTACATTAATATAAACTGAAAATGTAGCAGGTTGAACTTATAACCTGCTGACAACAAGGATAAATGGAAGGCGACTTTATTAAATTACACAAATGTCTTTTACCCCTTAGCTGGCTTTACGGCTTAGGGGTTGGACTGCGTAATGAACTATTTGAACTCGGTGTACTGAAGAGTCGTAGCTTCGATGTTCCTGTTATTTCAGTTGGAAACATTACCGTAGGAGGTTCAGGAAAGACCCCACATGTAGAATATCTTATCCGATTATTGAAAGATATAGCCCAAGTGGCAGTACTTTCGCGCGGATATAAACGGAAAAGCAAAGGCTATGTTTTAGCAGAAGAGGACACACCGATGGAAATGATAGGTGATGAACCTTTCCAAATGAAACATAAATTCCCGAATATTCATGTGGCAGTAGATAAAAAAAGATGCGAAGGAATAGACCATTTAGTAGACGATGAGGAAACAAAAAATACCGATGTCGTTCTGCTTGACGATGCCTTCCAACACCGTTATGTAAAGCCTGGAATTAATATCCTATTGGTTGATTATCATAGACTTATCATTTACGATAAATTATTGCCTGTTGGACGATTGCGCGAACCGCTATCAGGGAAGAATAGGGCAGATATTGTGATTGTAACAAAATGCCCAAAAGAACTCAACCCGATTGATTATCGAGTGCTAAGCAAAGCAATGAACCTTTATCCGTTCCAAGATTTGTATTTTACAACTTTCGAATATTGCAACTTAATCCCAGTATTTGAAGAGGCAAAAGAAAAAGAAATTGCTTTGAGCGACATACATAAAACAAATGTTTTGTTGCTCAGTGGCATCGCTTTGCCCAAGCAATTGGAGGTAGATTTAAAGCCTTATACCGAAGGAACAAAGGTAGAAACATTGGAATTTCCCGACCATCATTCGTTTAAAAAGAAAGATGTGGAACTCATCAACTCCATGTTTGAAGCAATGGAAACACCTAAAATAATCATTACAACAGAAAAAGATAAAGCACGACTTCTAAACTTAGAAAATTTAAATGATGAAGTAAAACAAAATATTTACGCACTTCCGATAAAGGTTAAGTTCATGCTTAACAAAGAAGAAAAGTTTAACGAAAAAATAATATCTTATGTACGAAAAAATTCAAGAAACAGCATCTTGGTTAAAGGAAAGGATGACAACAAATCCAAAGACTGCAATCATTCTGGGAACAGGGCTCGGACAATTAGCTTCAGAGATAACAGATAGTTACGAATTTTCATATAAAGACATACCCAACTTCCCTGTTTCAACAGTAGAAGGACATGCTGGCTGCCTTATTTTTGGTAAGTTAGGCGGCAAAGACATTATGGCAATGAAGGGTCGTTTCCATTATTATGAAGGCTATAACATGCAGGAAGTAACTTTCCCAATACGTGTTATGCACGAGTTGGGCATAGAAACGCTCTTTGTTTCTAATGCTTCTGGCGGTATGAATTCTGAATTTAAAATTGGTGATTTGATGATTATCACCGACCATATTAACTTCTTCCCTGAGCACCCATTGCATGGTCCAAACTTCCCAACAGGTCCTCGTTTCCCTGATATGCACGAGGCTTACGACCATAAACTCATTGAAAAAGCTGACGAAATAGCAAAGGAAAAGAACATTAGAGTTATGCATGGCGTTTATACAGGGGTTCAAGGACCTACTTTTGAAACACCTGCTGAATACAAAATGTATCGTATTCTTGGTGGCGATGCGGTTGGTATGAGTACTGTTCCTGAGGTTATTGTTGCTCGCCACTCTGGTATTAAAGTGTTTGGTGTCAGTGTTATTACCGACTTAGGAGGCTTCGATGTACCTGTTGAAGTAAGCCATGAAGAGGTGCAAGAGGCTGCTAATATGGCGCAACCACTCATGACAGAAATCATGCGTGAAATGATTAAGCGTGCATAACCTTATTATAAGAATTCATACAAATATATGGAAATAAAAGAATTGGGCGAGTTTAAACTGATAGAGCGCTTAACAAAAGATATTAAACCCGAGAACTCATCTACTAAAATGGGGGTGGGCGATGATGCTGCGGTATTACATTACGGCGATAAGGAAACGCTTGTGAGCTCACATCTATTTATGGAGGGCATACAGTTCGACCTTACTTACATTGATATGCGCCATTTGGCTTATAAATGTGCCATGGTTGCTATGAGCAATATCTTTGCAATGAATGGTAAACCGCGCCAAATGGTTGTATCAATTGCATTGGGAAAGCGCATAAAGGTGGACGACCTCGACCAATTCTATGAAGGTTTGCGCACGGCTTGTGCCAAATGGAAGGTTGATATAGTAGGTGGCGATACAACTTCTTCGTACACTGGACTTGCAATCAACATCACTTGCATCGGTGAAGCGATGAGCAATGAAGTTGTTTACCGTAGTGGAGCAAAGCCAACCGACATTATTTGTGTGTCAGGAAACCTCGGTGCTGCTTACATGGGTCTGCAAGTTTTAGAGCGAGAGAAGGTGGTTTATTATCAGCAAGTGGAAGAATTTAACAAGAAATTAAAGGCTGCACAAGCTGAAAATAATAAAGTTCAGTTGGATATTTTGAAGACTGAGCGTGAGAGTATCGAGAATTTTCAGCCTGAATTTTCAGGAAAAGAATACCTCATTGACCGCCAATTGAAGCCTGAAGCCCCTGGGGAAGTGTTGCAACAACTCTTGGAAGTTGGCATCAAACCTACTGCAATGATTGATATTTCCGATGGTCTTGCAAGCGATTTGAAGCACATTTGCAAGGATAGTCGTGTGGGGTGTCGCATTTATGAGGATAAAATCCCTATCGATTACCAGACGGCTGCTACTTGCGAAGAGTTCAATATGAACCTTACCACGGCAGCTTTGAGTGGGGGAGAAGATTATGAATTGCTTTTTACCATACCTATTGGCGACCATGCAAAGGTAGAAGGAATGAAAAATATTCGCCAAATTGGTTATATTACGGAAGAAAAATTAGGCGAATACCTCATTGCTCGCGACGGAAATGAATTCCAATTGAAAGCGCAAGGGTGGGGAGAATAACTAATACTTTATCATTAAAAAGCCAGACTCGTCATTGTGTCTGGCTTTTTTGTTGCCTTTCCTTTGTTTTCCCGCTTCGATGGGTTGATAATACTTATTTCTTGACAGTCAGTTAGTTTGCTAAAAATGGCTCAAAATACACTTTGTAAATAAAAGTTAATATGAAAAAAACTTCACATTTTATTTGTCAGTTTCAAAAAAAACACCTACCTTTGCACTCGCAATTCGGAAATGATATTTAATTAACGAAAAGCAGAATGGTGCCATAGCTCAGTTGGTAGAGCAAAGGACTGAAAATCCTTGTGTCCCCGGTTCGATTCCTGGTGGTACCACTCCTCCTTTCATTAGGGCGGTTCTCAGAATAATCGGTGTGGAAATTTTCTTGCACGTTTATAAAGTTACAATGGTTTTAATTATCCTTATGTATTTAAGGAGAAAGACGATAAAATGTTTGTTTTCTAAGGAAGCGGTCAGCAATAAGGTGTAAGGGCGGAATTTTTTTGTAAGCTCAACAACTCGATTTCTGTTTTAACAAGCAATTGCCCTATCTTTGAAAATATCCTTTTTTGTTATGAGGAACGGAATAAATTCTGCCCTTACACCTTATTGCTAACTGGCTTCTATAAGGCTATTGCAAGCATACTGATAGGGATAAGAATGAAACAAATGCATCATATTTTTCTTTTTTAGCCGTTTTTACTTCTTATAATGTCCATAACAATTCGGTAAGACCTGTCGATTGATTGAGAGAAGATAGGTCGTGGTTGGCGAATTGAAATCCTTCGTATTCAAAATTCAGTAATTCCTTTGTTTTTTTCAACTTATTTTCTATGATGAAACGTGTCATTGCGCCTCGGCAACTCTTGGCATAGACAGTTACATTCTTGAGTTTGTCGCCTGCTTTCACTTTGAAAAGCGGCTGAACAACATGTACTTCTTTTAGTATTCGCTTCCAATCGAAAAGGTGTTGATACTCTTCGGTGGCAAGATGAACCAATATTCCGTCATCGGCTTTTACCGAATTGATAAGCACATCTGTGAGTATTGGTTTCCAATATTCAAACATATTTTGTTCATCGTTGCAGTTTAGCTTCATTTTTCCTTCCAATCGGTAAGGGTGAATCCTATCGGTTGGTCGCAAGACACCATAAAGGAAACTAAGAATCCATAGCTTTTCTGCTGCAAAAAGATAGTCTTCTAGTTTGAAATTTTCTGCTTTCAGACATTTATAGGCTTGTCCGTAATAAGCCAAAATAGCTGGTATTTTGGCTTGTTCATTAAAGAAATCGGCGTATCGTTGTTTGGTTTCTTGTGCCAAACTCTTGCTGCATTTCAATTGTTCTTGCAACTCTTCCACCGAGCGTTCGTTTAGTTCCAATGCAAATTTATTCGCTTCCGTTCCAAATCTTGGTTGTGTTGTGTTGGGCAGCTGCACATTGGTAGCAGTGTTCATTATCTTTGCCGAGGCCAATATGATTTGCATAATTATAGATTGTGTTTCTTTTTAAGTGAATTGTATAATCCTTTGCACCCGTCTTCTATCAAATCCAATGCAAAATCGAAGGCTTTTGCATCGCCATAGTAGGGGTCAGGAACCGCAGTTTGTCCTTTATATTGTTGAAAGAAGTTGCACATTTTCAGCACTTTACCACGCTCTTCAACGCTTTTGGCATGGCTACAAACGTCAGCATAGTTTTCTTCGTCCATGACAACAATGTAGTCGAAGTTTTCAAAATCAATATTTCCATTGAATTGTCGTGCTATATGGTCGATTTTATAGTTTCGTTTTGCCCCATGTTCTCGCATTCTTCGGTCAGGCAAATCGCCTACATGCCAGTTGCCCATGCCTGCCGAATCGATGTAAAAACGATGCGCAACGTGTTCATTTTCAACTAAATGCTGCATAATAGCATTTGCTGCTGGCGAGCGACAAATGTTACCTAAGCAAATAAACAATATTTTTATTTCTCCTTTTTCGTCTTTATATTTGTCCATAACTTTATTATTTCTTGCTACAAATTTACATTAAAAAGCGTAATCCCATGATTTTTAGTAGTTATACTTTGCTAAAACTAATTTTCATGCACTGCTTATCGCTATTTGTAAGTTTTTATAAAATCATCGAGAGAATAATGGTGAAAAAACGAAATAGCCTGTTTTGAAATGCAAAAGTGCCTATTTTATGCTTCAAAATAGGCACTTTTGAAATTAAAACAGGTTTGATAGTTTTTGTGGGCAACGTTTTTGTCTTGCTACAACGGCAAAATAAAATTTAGATTGAACACATAGATGACAGAATAGAAGAGTTCTATTGCTAAGATGTAGAGCGGAAATAGCTTTGCGCCAAGAATAATTCCAAAGGAAAGAGCATTATAGGTTTTCGCAAGCGTGTTTAATCTGCCACTCGAAACACCATAGGACAACGAAACAAAGGTAACGATGAAGGTTATGGAAGGTATGAAACCGATGGAAAAACTACTTGGAAACAAGCTGCCTGTAACGCTTAACAATGGGGCTTCGGGTAGGGCTACAAGGAGGAAAAGCAGCATGAAGAATACAAAAACTTCTAATAAAATTAAGCGCAAAGCAACTTTTTTTCGATAAGAAAACTTTGCGAATGTAGCTTTTCCTTTCAGCAATGCGTTTAAGATTTCATACAACCCTGAGGCTTTAAAGGTGCCAAATGCGATGATGCCCAGCAGCAACCACACCAATAAATCGGTTTTAAGATTGTTGGTAAACTGCCCTATGAACCAACGAATGCCGCTACTACTAAGTAAAGAATGTACATTGATTTCAGGGAATATGGCAGCTACTAACCATGAACCAAACACGATTAGCAACTGCAAACCTATTAAAATCAATGCGATTATTCCATACTTATTCTTCATCTGCGTATAGATTGTCTAAGTCAATGATTCTCAATTCTAAAGCACGAACAACCAAACGTGTGGCGTTTACACTAATGCCACCACGATTATTGCCAAAGAGTTTTTGCACCAATTCGTTTTGTCGCTTCTCCAAACTCTTCACTCCAAAAGGCATGCCGCGTAGGTTTGTGATTTGTTCCTTTGTGTAACCTAATGCCAAATGGCGCAAGAAACGTTCGTCATATTCATCAATTTCATAGTCAATAATGGCTTCTTGGTGCATCAATTGGCTATTGATATTGTGCTTAAACTTCTCGATAATTTTCTGCAAAATGGGTTGATTGAACACCAATCGTTTCCCACTCATCACGCTTGCAACATCGCTACGAGTGAGCAATTCGTCGCTTTTAAGACAAATTCCATCGGCTCCTGCGTCTAAAGCGTCTACCCAAAGTTTCTCGTTAAGTATTTCGCCTGTGAATATAAGCACCTTCAAATTAGGGTGTAACTCCTTGGTTTGACGACAAATTTCCACGCCAACAGTTGTTGAACCGCCCAATCCTAAGTCTAACAACACCAAATCAGGCAATTCAGCTTTGAGCAATTTCCAATAAGCTATCTCATTTTCAGCTGTTCCAATGATATGCGCTTCTGGTATTTCGTTACGGAAAATACCTTCTGTTCCTTTAAGTTCTAAGGGTACATCTTCTACAATTATAACTTTAAAATCTTCCATAATTCACCTTTTATTCGTTTTTTGCTTGTGCCAATATAATACTTAATACGGTTCCGTTGGGTGTGTTATGCGCCACAATTCCACACCGATGTCGGTTAGATGCCTCGCCTGCTTCGCGCACAATCTGTCGGCAAACCATATAAGGTATATGTTCTGCGCTCGGCATAAATAGGTTTATACAGTCTTCGTCCGATAGATTTAGAGCGGGCATGTGTGCTTCCAACTTTAAGTATTTGTTGGATATATTTTCTATTTCAATGTTTATTGCCTCGTTTTTATTTTGTTTTTGCAACAATTCAAACATAAATTTGAGCAAATCAGGGTCGCCCAAAACGCTCAAATGAGCAGCTTCGGGGTTGGATAATTGCGTTTTTTTATCTAAAATTTCTTTTATTTCCACTCGCTTGCACACGGGTTTCAACATTGAAACTTGGCGCATGGCTTGCATACTTAGCAGTGAATAAAGTTCTTTATAATACACTGATAATTCGTCAATTGCATTCAATTCCTCATCTTTCGCCCCCACAAGTTGGCTAATTCGTGAAGGGAAATACATGGTTTCGTGCTTCAATGTTGAGAAACAATTGTCCAAAATATTGTTACTGACGTGCAGTTTGTTAGCTTCAAACTCCATTTTTCGGAGTTCGTCTTTGGCAAGTTCAATGTTCGTTGCACTTGCTTTGTGATTTTCAACCGATTTGTTTAACGCTTTAATAATCTTTTGTGTAATCGACTTTAAGTTATTAGGGAAGTTGGTAGTCGATATTGCATTGATGTCTTTTTGCTTCTCTTCAGGTGTTTTTTCGCTCAACAAGATGTTGTTAATGGTCTGAATATTATCAAGATAGGATTGGTAACGGAACCGATGACGATAATACATAAAATAATAAATCGGCACGATAGAGAGCAGCAAAACGATTAAAAGGACAATGGCAACGTTCTTATTCGATTCAGATTGCTGCATCATACTGCAATAAGCACCTAAATTTTTGTCGGCAGAATTCTCCTTAAACAAGAGCGTATATACGTTATTATTGTAACGATAAAGTGCCCAATCGTGGAGTGCTAAAGCCGCTACGGCACTTTCATTGCGTATGTCTAAGATAATGCTATAATTGGTTGGGAGGTTTTCATGCAACCATTGCACTTCGGCAGGAATCATGTTTCCGTCTGCGATGCGGCGCATAAGATAATGCCCATTAGGACGTAAACGCAAATAATACTTATTCAAATAATAGCGGCAAGTGTCTGCAAAAGCCAACGTTTGCTTGTAATTTCCATTAATATTGCTATAATAAGCCGAGTCAGCATAGATGTTTGCTAAATCTAATTCACGCAAGAATGCAGAATGAGAGGTATTATTTTTGTGGCGAGGAACGCCCGAATCGATAGCAAAACTACTTGCCGATGAGAACATTAAACAGAGGAAAACAATGGTGCGAACAATGCCTTTTGGCAATCTGAAGTAGAACGTACTTCCTTCGCCTACCTTACTTTTGGCACCAATACTACATACGGAGAAAAGTTTACTAACCTTCTTATATTTGTTAATGATACCATTACAATTCATCAAACCATAGCCGTGAGAATGCGATTCCTTAGAATCAACAATGATTTTGTGGTCAAAAATATGGCTTAAAGCGTCAGGTTCAATGCCTTTTCCTGTATCTTTCACGCTAATTTCGACGTAACTTTCTGTTGCATGAGAAGCAATTTCAACCTTGCCACCATGGTCTGTAAACTTCCGAGCATTCTCTGCCAAAGTGTTAATCATGAACAAAGTAAGCACTCTATCAGCCTTTACAACATCATGAGTTTTCTCGATATTTAGTTCAATACCTTTTAATTGAAAACCCATTCTCGACCTTGCCACAACATCAAACACTTGCTGCAAAGGGAAACTTTCTATGTGTAAGGACAATTCTCCCTGCTTTAATTGAATCCATTGCGTAAGGACATTGTTGTAATTATTGATATTATCGGTAAGTTCAGCAATGTAAGTGTAGCGTTCATTGCGCAATTCTTCAGTTTCATTCGTTTGCTTTAAGCGAGCAATTTCACGAATCATTCTGTCAATTAATGGGTTCAAAGCGTTCACTAAAAACATCTTTGCACGCTTCTCCAAGTTGCGTCTTTTGTTCTTAACAACGTTGGAACGAGTGATAAATGATTTCTCTTGAACCTCTTGAAAGTCTTCTTCTAAGCGTTCCAACTCCATTTCATTGCGTTGTTGCCATTCGTGTAAAGGCTGTAATAATTGGTTTAACGACTCTTTGCTATTGCCTTTTTTACGCAAATAATGGAGCAAAAAAAGCAATCCAACCAAGAGAAATATCATTATCAACACGGCTGTAATCATAAAATTAAGCTGGTGCGATGTTGTTTCAAGTATGCCTGCACGCGACTCTAAGTACCTGTCTTGACGCGTTTGCTCCTGTAAATCCAAATAAATATTGCGGTTAAAATCGCTCCCTTGCTTATCATTTATCGCTGCATAAACTACACTAAGTTGCTCACGAAGCGATGCAACAAGGTCAGGAGCTTGCCCTACTGCTTTATTTTGTAAGGCCTTTTTTAAACAAAAGATAGCCGAATGATAGTCGTTTATCTGCCAATAACAAGATGCAAGCGTACGAGAAGAACTCGCAATCTGGTAGACTGCGCCAAAATCGGAAAACATATCCATTGCTCTTTGCGCCAAATTTCCTGCCAAAAGACTATCTGGCATGTTCTCAAAATTGATAAAACGAATAGAAGGATAGTTGTCGGCAATGAGTTTTTCTCTTACTTTTGGAATGATTAAGTGCTCGCTTAAACCTTGTAAAGAATTGGCTTGCCAATAAACATAGCCATGTTGGCGAGCCAATAAAAGGCATCTCATCAAATAATCGAACTCCTGCTGATTTACTTCCGCCTGTGTTCCTTTGTTCAAAACTCCACCTGCACCAACATTATAGAGGTATTTTAAATATTGCGCAGTATCGTCTCTTGATATTAAATCTTCATCAACATCAGCCATAGCCTTAGCCGATTGATTGCGCAAACCTACATAAAAATAGTAAGTTGAGGACACAATACAGAATTCAGACTTGGCATAAACCAAACGTTTCCGCTGGTGTTCGGTAAGCAAATATTCTTCTTCCTCAATGCGTTTTTGCCGTCTTATCGCTTCTTCACGATAGTCATAAAACTCTTTATTCTTTGATTCTCGCTGACAAAGGCGCATCAAATGCACGTCGGCAACTAACAATTCAATCTGATTATTCGTAATTTCCAACACGCTATCCAGCTTGGTATAAGCGCTGTTATAGTTCATCTTCATCAAGTCAATGCTGGCTAAATTGTTCAGTGCTTCCGCTTTTCCTGCATCGTAACCCTGTGAAACAGAATAGGCTTTCTTGGCATAAACCAATGAAGAATCAAGGTTTTTATATTGGTAAGAATAGGAAATTTCATTCAACTTATCCACCATTTTCTTATCTACATGTGAGCAAGCTGAAAGAAACAAACTTACTAAAAATACAAAAAGTATAGAATAGAAAGTTCCAAATATATATTTTGTCTTACACAAAATTAAATGTTATTTGAGACAAAATTACAAAAGAAAATCGAATAAAGTTGCTATTATTCTTTTTTTTGCATTGTTTTACAAAAAAGAATAAATAGCATTATTAAAATTCAACTATTATTATTATTTTTGCAGAATAATATAGCAAAAGCTTTATGGTTGAAAAAGTTAGGATAAAGGATATCGCAAAAAAAGCAGGAGTAAGTGTTGGCACTGTAGATAGGGTTCTTCACAAGCGTCCCAATGTGTCAAAAGCATCATTAGAAAAAGTAGAAAAGGTATTAAATGAAATCAATTATCAACCCAATGTTTACGCGAGTGCTTTAGCATACAATAAAAGTTACACGTTTCATTGCATTCTTCCGAAACACTCGAGCGAGGCTTATTGGGAAGAAATAGAAACTGGCGCTATCAAAGCTATTGACTTTCGACGTGATTTTCATCTTGATATTAAGTTAAGACATTTTAGTAGATTGCACCCAGAGTCGTATCTTGAAACGTGCAATGCGTGTCTTGACGACAATCCAGACGGCGTTATTCTCGTTCCAACAACCTTAGAAGCAACCAAAATTTTCACAGAAAAGTTGCATGAAAGAAACATTCCTTTTGTTCTTTTAGACTCCTATATGCCTGATTTAAAACCACTTTCGTTTTATGGACAAGATCCTTTTCAAAGTGGTTTCTTTGCTGCCAAAATGCTTATGTTGATTGCTCGTGAAGAAAAATCAATCATGTTGATGAAACAAACCTTTAATGGAAAGATTTCAAGCAGGCAACAAGAAAACCGTGAAGTAGGCTTCAGAAACTACATGACCAAGTATTTTCCTGAAGTAGAAATCAAAGAATTAGACCTTCCAATGGGCGAAAGCAAAGCCGATTACGATAAGAAACTTGAAGCGTTTTTTAGTGCAAATCCTGATGTTCATCATTGTTTCACAATAAATTCCAAGGCGCATATTGTTGGCGACTTTATCTTAGAGAACAATAAAACGAACCTTCAAATTATGGGTTATGATATGATTGCCGAAAATGCAGCGTGTCTTCGCAAAGGCAGTATCTCGTTTCTCATAGCGCAACATGCTTACCAACAAGGTTTTTTAAGTGTGGATACGCTTTTCCAAAACATTGTTTTGAAGAAAGAAGTACCCGCTACCAACTATATGACGATAGAACTTCTGACGAAGGAGAATATGGATTTCTACCACAGAACTCGCATTTAATTTTTCAAACGCACAACATCAAAGCAAAAAAATGGACGTTATACAAGAAAATTTCTTTAAACTATTGCGGTCAGGAGCCTTCAATGACAAGTCAGTCCTTGAAGTTATGTCAGCGTTTAAGTGGCGTCGACTCTATCAGATAGTCTTAGTGCAGAACGTTCTTGATTATTTTGTGCGTGGTGTGAATAATTATGCCAATGACAAGCAGCTCAATTTGCCTAAAATACTGATTGATGAAATTCAAACAAAGTTAGATGAAGAGCAAAAAAGAAAGGCTTCGCCCATCAAAATTGAGTTGAGCAACAGGATTTTGAAGAAGAAATTTGAGAAGATTATCATCAATGAGCGACACGCAATGGACACATCTATTGAAACGCTTGAGATGCTTAAACTTATCGTTTTCAATACCAATGCGATGCTTAATCATGGCATTAGTCTTGAAGGCATCATTAAATTAGGGCAATATTTGCGCAGTAAAGGCGACAAAGTAGATTTTATTAAGTTGGAAAAATGGTTGATAGCCTTGCATTTACGCCGTATTGCTCAATTGCAAGGGAGCATACTTATCAATGTTTTTGGCTTCGAACAAGACGAAATTCAGTTTGTTTCTAAAGTTGAACCTGCTGCTTTTGCCTTGACCATGAAGACGATTTCGAACTTGGTAAAGGACAATGCTTCAGAATGGCACTTTAAACAAAACTCAATGGGATTTGTTCAAAACAACGGCAAAGTATTTCGTCGCAACCTCAGAAGAAGTTATAAATATATGAATTATGCTCCAATAGAAACGGCGAGCAACTTCTTTAACAATTTTGCAAGAAGTCTTTCCGAAATAGAAGAATAGGTTTTGTCGCCACACAACGAGAACTTTATTGATAAAACACCTCATGTCGTTCCTAACTTTTTAAGGAATGTAGAGCAAGATAAAACAAGTAAATTTTCAAAAGAGCCTATTTTGCGCCTCAAAACAGGCTCTTTTGCGTGTCAAAACCTATTGTTTTGAAAATTAAAAGCCATTCGCTATTCGTAATCGTCTATTACGCTGTTCATCATATCCATCATTGGTTTCCCTAATTTCACTATTTCAATAAGTTTTTCCTGCCAATCTTTTTTGGCAAAGAAGTCGTCTTCAACTTTCACCCAGCAGCAATAATCTTTCATTCTCAAGTATTGTGGAAACTCATAATCCTTAGGAAATCCCTTCGGTGTAGTCTTCAAAGCGGTCAAACCAAAGCCTTTGTCGGTAACGTTGTCGTCCTCCCAATGTCCATCGCCCGCATATCCAAAGGTCTTTATAAACTTTCCGTCCTCAACAATTTTGCGCCATTGGTCAATGTTTGCCATGATTTCGTTGCGGCAAGAGGTAAGAATATTCGTTGGAAGATAGTAAGAACCTATGGCAATCAAGCAGTTATGAGGTTGCAAATGTATGTAATATCCGCCTCGTAATGCCTTTCTTCCCTTCGCACAAATGAAGGCTCCGAAGTGGCGTTTGTAAGGACTTTTGTCGGGTGAAAACCTAATATCACGATAAAAGCGGTAGGTACAATCTTTCACTTTCAAGTGGGCTACCTCACTATCCACTGCTGCAAGTGTCGCAATCGCTGCTTCAACACCCTCCTCAAATTCCTTTTTCGCTGCATCATACTCCTTTTTATGGTCTTGAAACCACTCACGATTGTTGTTAGCAGCAATCTTGTTCAAAAAGTCAAGTATTATTTTTGTATTCATCTTTTTACTTGTTTGATAGTTTACTATTTTCTAAATTCTTTGGGCAGAACGTGTCAAATGGACATTTTTCGCACAGCGGACGCATGCTTTTACAGATATATCGCCCATGCAAAAGTATCCAGTGGTGAGCCGAAGACACTTCGTTTAAAGGAATATTTTTCATCAAATAGTCTTCCACTTTCCTCGGTGTGTTGGCTTCGTTCGGCACTAATCCCAATCTGTGGCTCACTCTATAAACGTGAGTATCAACGGCTAATGTAGGTTTACCGAACCACACTGCTTGCAACACATTGGCTGTTTTGCGTCCAACACCTGGCAGTTTCACCAATTCATTGGGGTCGGAAGGTATCTCGCCACCATAATTATTCACCAACATTCGTGCCATTTCTACCAAATGATTGGCTTTAGAATTGGGATAAGAAACGCTCTTTACCAACTCGAAAACATCGTCCACGTCGGCTTTAGCCATCGTCTTTGCATCAGGAAATTTAGCAAATAATGCAGGTGTAATAGCGTTGATTCGCTTGTCGGTACATTGCGCTGAGAGCAGCGTTGCACAGAGTAATTGGAAAGCAGAGCCGAACATTAATTCTGTTGAAACCTCACCAACGTTTGTCCTGAAATAATCTAATATAAATGTATATCGTTCCTTTCTTGTCATGATAAACTTACTTGTTCATGCACAAAGGTACAAAATCTTTGCGAAAATTTGGTGTTTTGGCAAACTTAACGTACTTTTGCAGAAGAATAAAAACATAAAAAGAAGTATTATGACAACACCATTAATCGGATTGGTAGCTTTGTTCGTCCTTGCAATCGTAGGTTGGGCAATTGCCGAAGGCAAGAGTAAAGCCATTGAATTCTCTCATTCTGAAGACGAAAACGAAGGTTGGGAAGAAATGAAAGAGGCATACGAACATAACGGAAGCAAGGAATTGACTTTGAAAGATTTGCTCCAAAAGAACTATACAAGGGGTTACAAATCTATTTAAATTGGCTGAATGAGGTGAGAGAAGTGGCTGAAAAAGCGATTTTCTGCCCTCAATTTTCAGACAATAAAAAAAGGTATGCTTTCCAAGAATGCATACCTTTTTTGTTTCATAAACCTTTAAAAATCAACGAACTATGGTTATTGGAAATATAAACGAAGCCGAACGCTACTATGATTTGCACCCTCGCATGCAAGAAGTCTTTGAGTTCATTAAGAAAACCAACTTCAACGACTATCCAAGTGGGCGCATTGAATTGGACGGCGACCAGCTTTTCATCAATTTAGACGAAAACGAATTAGAAGCCAAAGCGGATAGAAAATTAGAATTTCACCAACGATACATTGATGTTCAAGTGCCGCTTGCCATAGAGGAAACCTTCGGTTGGGGGGCAAGGGCAACGATGGGAGAACCTGAAATTGCCTATAATACAGCCCAAGATGCAGGATTTTACACCCGATTGGCGCAAGTTTATGTTACACTTCAACCGCAACAATTCGTCATTTTCTTCCCCGAAGATGCTCATGCACCGCTCATTGGCAAAGGAAAACAGCGAAAACTTATTGCAAAAATCCTCATCGAAGAAAAATAAAAGCAGTGCTTTAAAAGTCAAAAACAAGTGTCTTTTTGATGCAAAACAATAGGTTTTAATTTTCAGACTTAATCGATGAACGAAAAATGTTTTGGCATTGTTGAAAATAAAGCGTAATTTTGTAAATCATAAGAACGAAGCAACGAATTATGAAAGTAATAGGAATTATCCCAGCACGATACGCCTCATCGCGTTTCCCTGGCAAACCGCTCGCTAAATTGGGCGGAAAATATGTGATAGAGCATGTTGTTGAGCAGGTTTCGGCAGTCCTCGACGATGTTTATGTGGCTACCGACGACCAACGAATTTACGATACTGTAACTCGTTTGGGTGCAAAAGCGGTGATGACACGCAGCGACCACCAAAGTGGAACCGACCGAATTGCAGAGGCATTGGAGAAGGTTGGGGGAGCGTTCGATGTTGTTGTGAACATTCAAGGCGACGAACCATTCATTCAAAAAAGTCAGATTGAAACGGTAGTCGAATGTTTCAACGATGAAAACACACAGATTGCGACCTTAGGAAAGCGGTTTGCGAGCATCGAAGCAGCCCGAAATTCGAACTCTCCTAAAATCATTCTCGACAATAATAATTATGCTTTGTACTTCACTCGCGCCCTTGTTCCGTATGTGCGCAATGTGGTAGAAGACGAATGGTTGCGAGTTTATCCTTTTCTTAAACACATTGGGTTATATGCTTATAAGCCAAATGTTTTGCAAGAAATAACAAAGTTGCCTCAATCTTCATTGGAAAAGGTGGAAGGACTGGAACAATTGCGTTGGTTGCAGAATGGTTACAAAATAAAAGTGGGATTGACCGATGTGGAAACCGTTGGTATTGACACGCCAGAAGACTTGCAACGAGCTGAGGAATTTCTCAAAGAAATCAAAGGATAGGAGCTTTCTCTGAGTAAATGGTTTTCTTTGACAGAATAAAGGGACTAGTCTGACTTGTCGGACAAGTCAGACCAGTCCCGATTTATGGGCAGTTTTCAATAAAAAAATGAAACTTTTAGGCTAAATCTAAGTTTAATTTAGCCATCAATTTGCCAATGGCTTGGTTTTGTTCCTTCATCTTTTCCAACTCTTGGCGAGGCGTTAAGATAGGTTTTATTTCGCTTGCTTTCGCCAAACGGATATTTACTTCGATTTGACCATTGTGCAAACGTTGTGCCATAGTGGCACGGATACGCCGCTGAATATCAGTGAGTTCCTTGAGGAAGATGCGATTTCCAACAATCACATCAATGGTGTCATCTTCCGCAATGATTGGTTTGATGTTTTTCATGCGCTGCGCCAAACCAGGATTGAGCTTGGCTATGCGCGTACACATTCCTTTCCACTCTATGATTAACTCTTGTGGAGTGAAACTTTGGTTTTCTTCTTTGTTGGTTATTTCAAACTTTTCCTCAATTTTCTCCTTAGGTTTGTTGGCATTTCGTAGATTTTGAAACGACATACCAATGCCTCCTAAAGTCATTTTCGGCATCTTTGGCACTGCGTTTTGGGGCTGTTGGGTCGTATTTGTACCCGTTGTTTCCACCATAACTTGAGCAGCAACAACTTGGCGCCCAACTTCTTGAGTACCTTTTTTATGACTCGGCGCAACTACCTGCGGGGTTGCTTTCTGCTGAGTCAGTCTAATAATGTTCTTGAACAGGGTTTTCAATCTTTTAGGGCTACGCCCCGAGGCAGGCACATCATCGTCTTTTTGTGTGATTTGTGCCACTTGTATGAGCGTAATCTCCACCAATAACCGTTTGTTAGAGCTTTGACGATACTCTACATCGCATCGGTTCATTATCTCTAACGCCTTGTATAAGAATGGGGTAGGGCATTTTTGCGCTTGCTCATGGTAGCGTTGGCGCATTTGTTCGCTCGTTTCCAACAGAGGAAGCGTTTGGGCGTCCTTCGCCATGAGTACGTTACGCACATGCGAAGCCAATCCTAAAACCAAGTTACCACCGTCGAAACCCTTGTTAATACAATGGTTGAGCAGCACCATAATCTCTGGAACTTTGTTCTGCAACGATAGGTCTACAATGTTGAAATAGTTCTCTTCATCAAGCACATTGAGGTCTTCAATTACTTTTTGGTAAGTAATGTTGCCTTGAGAGAAACTCGCTGCTTGGTCGAAAATAGAAAGCGCATCACGCATTCCTCCGTCTGCCTTCTCAGCAATCACGTTCAATGCTTGCTCTTCATACTTTATTCCTTCCTTTTCAGCCACTTGTTTGAGGTGGTTAATGATGCCTTGTACCGACATTCTTTCGAAATCATAAATTTGACAACGAGACAGAATGGTAGGCAAAATCTTATGCTTTTCGGTGGTGGCAAGTATGAAAATGACGTGTGCAGGCGGTTCTTCCAATGTTTTAAGGAAAGCATTAAACGCCGCCGTAGAGAGCATGTGAACCTCGTCAATGATAAAAACTTTGTATTTTCCGAGCTGGGGTGGAATACGAGTTTGCTCCATTAACGACTTGATATTCTCTACTGAATTATTGCTTGCAGCGTCAAGTTCGAATATATTGTAGCTTCGCCCTTCGTCAAACGATTTGCAACTTTCACATTCGTTGCACGCTTCGCCTTCGGCAGTAGGGTGTTCGCAATTGATAGTCTTAGCGAAAATGCGCGCGCAAGTAGTTTTTCCCACTCCACGAGGACCGCAAAAAAGATAAGCATGCGCCAACTTTCCGTTCTTGACAGCATTCATCAGCGTTGTCGTAAGTGCCTGCTGTCCAACCACAGAAGCAAACGACATGGGGCGATATTTGCGTGCCGAAACGATGTATTCGTCCATATTTCTTTACCTTTTATATATAAGGAGTTTCAAAACTGGATTGAAACTCGAAATTTTATTCCTTGCAAAGGTAGTAAAAAGAATGTAGATGAGCGTTGTAGGAATGATGTTTTAATTGTTAATTAGCTTAAAAACTTATAGCGTAATCCCCTTTTTCGAAAACTTTTGCTTACTTTTGCATAACATTGATGGTTGGGTGTTAAAGTGCTAATAGTGGCATTTACATTTTGAAAGAAACCATTGTGGAAGAAAGCGCAGTGAAAAAGATTTCTGGACATATCTATTATTTTTTTAGCCGATTTAAGTATCATATTGTTATAATACTTGGATTGCTCGTTGTGGGCGTGTTAGACGAAAATAGTTTTCGCCGCCGCATTGAGTGTTATTACCAAATTCAAGACTTGAATGCTGAGATTGAAAAGTATGAAAAGGAATATCAGCACGATACACAACGCCTTAGAGAATTGAAACAGAACCCTAATGCTATTGCAAAAATAGCTCGTGAACGCTATTTTATGAAAGCCGATGATGAAGATATTTTCGTGTTAAGCGATGACGAACAACCTACGACAAATAATAATATTAATGAAACAACTGAATAAAATAGAAAGCATCTTGTTTATTATAGGCGGTTTGCTCATGGTAATTGGTGCTGGTCTCTATGCTTTTTTTATCGTTCAACAATACGCTTGTTGGGCAATGCTCGTTGGAGCAATCCTCTTTGCAGGCATGCAAATTAGACAAAAATATCTTGGAACAAGCTTTACCATAAAGCGATTGCGCCGCTTTATGATGATTGCAAATATTGGTTTTGTGTTGGCAGGAATATTTATGGTGGAAGATTCTTACCACTTTATTGCTCCGTTATTTACCAAAACAATCGGTGGATACACCTCATATATGAATATTTTTTACCATAATTGGGTAGTTATTCTATTGATTTCGGCTTTTATCGAAGTGTACACAACGCATCGAATCAGCCACGAATTGGCGAAAGAACAGCAATAATAGTTGAAAAAACACTAAAAAGCACGTTATTGTTTTAAATACAATGAAAAACTTTCGCAGCATCAATATAACATTGTAAATTTGTCTGTCAGAACAAGAAAAATACTCTATGAATAAATTTTTATACGCCTTTATCACTATTATGGCATTTACATCGTGTGCCAAATCTTACTATATTCAAGGTACATCTAACGTATCCAGCTTGGACGGACGCAAACTTTATCTTAAAGGAGGTGCCGCAGATACGCTTTTTACGATAGACTCTTGCGATGTGGTACATGGTGAATTTACATTCAAAGGTAACTTGGATTCTGTGCAAATCGTTCAAGTTTACATGGACGATGTGAACTTACAATTCCCATTAGTATTGGAAGAAGGCGACATAATATTAAAGTTAGACAATACGCAACAGAGCGTTTCAGGGACTCCGTTAAACGATAAAATAAACGCATTTTGGAGAAAATTTACACAGTTGCGCAATCAATATGTGGAAATTGACCACGAAGAAGGAGTGGCAATCATGAACGGACATGACGAAGAAGCCACCAATACGCGACTCATTAAGAAGGCTTTGAAGGTCTATGCCAATACGGATAAACTCTTCACAAACTTTGTTACAGAAAACTTTGACAACCCTTTAGCACCATGGGGATTTCTCACTCGTGTTACTTACGATATGACTCCAAACGCTTATCCAATTTGGATGAACGATTATTTGTACATGAATGCAATGAGCCAACTATCGTCTTGGGTGGAATATATCATGGCAAAAGCGCCTGAACACTTTAAGATTAATAGCGACGTAAAGAGTTTTTACGACTATTATCAGCAGGCGCAAAGCGAAATGAATGGTACTGCTATGCCGCAAGAATCGATGCAAACGCCTATGGCAGGGACACCTCAAAGCAATGTTAGTGTGCCTACTCCTGCTCAAATGGCAGGCGATTCAACTAAAATGAAGTAGACATAAGGTAAAAAAGTTATTAATTTAGACTTCTATTATGACAACGAGGAAACTCATTCAAGGCGGAACGATTGTCAATGAAGGACAAAAATACAGTGGCGACATCGTCATTGAAGACGGTCGGATAGCTGCAATTATAAAAGAAAGCAACACGCCCCATGGCAATTTTGATGAAATCATCAATGCCACGGGGTGTTTTGTTTTGCCAGGTGTGATTGATACGCACGTTCATTTCCGCGAACCTGGAATGGAAGAGAAGGCAAATATCGAGTCGGAAACGCGGGCGGCAGCTTTCGGAGGGGTTACTTCGTTTTTCGAAATGCCCAATACCAATCCGCAAACCACCTCTTTAGCGGCTTTAAACGATAAATATGAGCGTGCAAAACGTAGTTCGCATATCAATTATTCGTTCTTTTTTGGAGCAACAAATGCCAATGCTGAACTCATCAAACAGCTTGATAAACATCTTGTTCCAGGTGTAAAACTTTTCATGGGAGCCTCTACGGGCAACATGTTGGTAGACCGTAAAGCCGCATTAGATGCTATTTTTAGCTCGGCAGCCCACGAAGGATTTCCCGTAATGACCCATTGCGAGGATTCGAATATCATCAATGAGAATATGAAACGGGCAAAATCGTTGTATGGAGATGACCCCGATATTGTGCATCATCATGAAATTCGAAGCGAAGAAGCATGCTATCAATCTTCTAAATTGGCGGTTGAATTGGCATTAAAACATCATACTCAACTCCACATTGCCCACCTTTCCACTGCCCGAGAACTTTCTTTATTGGAGCAAAACGCTGTCAAAGACTTTGTAACCATGGAGGCTTGCATCGCTCATTTGTACTTTACGAATGATGATTACGCTACTAAAAAAGGGCTGATAAAATGCAATCCATCAATTAAAACCGCTGCCGACCGCACCGAATTGCGCCGTGCTTTGGCTGACGGACGTATCGAAACCATCGGTACTGACCACGCTCCGCATCTGCTTTCTCAGAAGCAAGGAGGCTGCGCAAAGGCTACTTCGGGTATGCCAATGATACAATTCTCGTTGATAACCATGTTAGAACTTGTCCGTCAGGGGGTTATATCTATTGAGAGAGTGGTTGAATTGATGGCACACAACCCTGCAAAACGTTTCGAAATAGACAATCGTGGCTTCATTCGTGAAGGTTTTAAAGCCGATATAACAATCGTTCAGCCTACCGAAGCATGGGTTGTGAGCAACGAAATCGTGGAAAGTAAATGCAAATGGACACCTATGGCGGGCGAAACCTTCCATTGGCGTGTGCTGCATACGTTCTGTAATGGGCAACACCTGCTTGACAATGGCGTGTTCAATACGGAAATTCGTGGCGAACAAATAACGTTCCGTAAAAAAAAGTAGACTTATGGTAGCACGCATCGTTATCCCTTTATTTCTGCTCATCGTCCTTACCGATGTTTATATCGACTTTCAATATCTTCGAAAGCGTAAGAATCTAACATGGTGGCAACGTCTTTCGTGGTGGACTCCTACCATTCTGCTCGTACTTTTCACCTGCGTTTTGGCTTCGGTAAAGAGTTTTGCGCCTCATAATTTAACGTGGCTCAACACTTATTTGTTCCTCCTTGGGACTATCGTCGGACCTAAATTCCTATTTACTTTGTTCTCCATTTTTGGCAAAGGCATACAGAAATTTATTGTCAAAACTCGCAAAAATTATGGCGAAATCGTTGGTTTCGTCATCGGTACACTCTTCTTTTGCGCCTACATTTATGGTTTTACGTTTGGTTTTCAGCAAATTAGAGTGCGCCATATTGAGGTGGTTTCCGACCGTTTGCCTCGTGCTTTCGATGGCTATCGCATCATTCACGTTTCCGATATGCACATCGGTACATTTAAAGGGTGGCGAGAAAAAATATTGAAAGCCGAAATGGACAGCATAAAAGCCTTGAAAGCCAATCAGATTTTATTCACTGGCGACTTGCAAAATATGCGCCCCGAAGAGGTGGAAGAATTAGCTCCACTCATCAAAGATGCCATGAAAGGCACAATAGCCATACTCGGCAATCACGATTACACTGAATATGTGCGACTTACACCTGCCGAAGAAAAGGCTCAACAGGAGCGTTTGGAGCGTGTTATTACACAAAATTTGGGTTGGAAACTATTGAAAAATAGCAATGCACAACTATATTTCAACAACGATTCCATTGCTATTTGCGGTGGCGAAAACGATGGTCGTCCACCTTTTCCACGCAAAATAGACATGGCAAAAACCATTCGTGGCATTAACAAAGCGCAGTTTATGATAATGCTTCAGCACGACCCATGGGCTTGGCGGCACGACATTCTGCCCCAAACAACGGCTACGCTAACATTGAGCGGACACACTCATGGTGGACAAATGCAACTCTTCGGACTGCGCCCAACCATGATTCGCAATACCGAAGACTATGGTTTTTACAAGGAAGGCACTCGCTATCTGAACGTTACGGCAGGCATGGGTGGCTTAGTTCCCTTCCGTTTCAATATGCCAAACGAAATAGTTGTCATCACTTTACGAGCAAAAAAATAAGAATATGAGCAACAAAAAGCAGACAAGCACTTTCTTAAAAGCAATCCTAACATTGCTTTATAGGCTCTATGTACTCTTTATTTTTCTTCCCCTTTTTGTCTTTTTCTCTGTCTTCATAGCCCTCGTTACCACCATTGGTTGCCTCGTTGGAAATATCCATTTTTGGGGTTATTATCCAGGAAAGTTATGGGGTCGCTTTGTGGTTCATGCCCTTTTGTTGCCTGTAAAGGTTGAGGGCAGAGAACATTTAAATCCGAAACAGAGCTACGTCTTTGTGGCTAATCATCAAGGAGCATTCGATATATTCCTCATTTACGGCTTTTTGGGTCGCAATTTCAAGTGGATGATGAAAAAAGGAATCCGCAAAATTCCATTTGTGGGCATGGCTTGCGAATACTCAAAGCAGATATTTGTAGACAAAAGTGGGGCAAGTAAAATTAAAAAGACCTACGACCAAGCTCGCCAAACCCTCCAAAATGGCATGTCGCTTGTGGTATTTCCCGAAGGCGCACGCACCTTTACGGGGCATTTAGGCGTGTTCCGCCGTGGTGCATTCATGTTGGCTGACGAGTTGCAACTGCCTGTTTGTCCGCTTACTATCAATGGCTCGTTCGATGTAATGCCCCGTATGCACGATTGGCATTTCCCTATTTGGCACCCATTAACGCTCACCATTCACGAACCAATTATGCCCAAAGGAAAGGGAGCGGAGTATGAACGTGAAACTTTAAAGGAGGCTTACGAAAAAGTAAATGCAGGACTTGAACCTGAGTATCAAGGGTTTGTGGAAAATCCTGACCAATAAATCGTGGCAATAAATACGAGATAGCGACACGATTACACTGAAACGAAAATAAAAGCAAGCATAAATCAAAGTAAAAGTAGGTAAAGAACGAAAATAAAAGCAGTGGGGAATAACGATTTTTCTATTGTTTTTCCGTAACTTTGCAACCACTATGAGTAAAGGAAAATTACAGAAATTTGCAGAAATGGAGACATTTAAAAATGTTTTCCAATATCCATACGGTGTCATTAGCGAAGTTCCTTTCGACATGAAAGGGCATTGGTGTGAACAATATTTCAAGAATGATAACCCTATTGTCTTGGAATTGGGCTGCGGAAAGGGTGAATATACGGTCGGGTTGGCACGTGTTTACCCGAATATCAACTTCATTGGTGTTGATATTAAGGGTGCCAGAATCTACACAGGAGCAAAGCAAGCCTTGGAAGAAAACCTTGAAAATGTAGCTTTTTTGCGCACCAGCATCGAAATTATTGACCGCTTTTTTGCGCAAGACGAGGTGCAAGAAATATGGCTCACGTTCTCTGACCCACAGATGAAGAATTTCCACAAGCGTCTTTCGTCTACTTTCTTCCTCAATCGCTACCGCAACTTCTTGATAGACAAGGGAATAATACACCTCAAAACCGACTCTAATTTCCTTTTTACTTATACCACCTACCTCGTAGAAAAGAACAAATTGCCTTTGCTTTTCCGCACGGAAGACCTTTATGGCAACGAAACGAACGGCGTAAAATCAGCCGATTTTGACGAGCGCACGAAGGAAATTCTTGGTATACATACCTATTATGAAAACCAATGGATAGAGCGTGGGCTAAACATCAAGTACATGAAGTTTGAACTCCCACGTCTTGGCGACCTCTGCGAGCCAGAAATTGAAATAGAACTCGACGATTATCGTTCCTTTAAACGTACCAAACGGAGTGGTAAAGACACTGCAAAATAAATATTGCCGATTGTTTAAATTTCAAAACAGCCTATTTGGCACTTCAAAACAGCCTGTTTTGCACTTCGAAATAGCCTGTTTTGCAATGAAAAACAATAGCTTTTTAAATTTGCATGCCGAATTGCATTTTTTTGGAATGGTAAGAATGATAGAACGAAAACTGCCAATGCTCAATGTTCTATCTGTATGCTAAGGCGAGTTGAAAGGTTATTCCCAAAGAATTGCCTCAAACAATTGGCAGAATGGACAAAAAGCAATATCTTTGCATAAGATATAGATATAGCTGTCAGCAAATCGGTGTAGGGGCGGAATTTATTCCGTTCCTCTCAACAAATCGGTAATGCAAAAACATCAGCAAATCCGGTGTAGGGGCGGAATTTATTCCGTTCCTCTCAACAAATCGGTAACGCAAAAACATCAGCAAGTCGGTGTAGGGGCGGAATTTATTCCGTTCCTCTCAACAAATCGGTAACGCAAAAACATCAGCAAGTCGGCGTAGGGGCGGAATTTATTCCGTTCCTCATGCAAAAGGAAAACTTTTAGGCTTGTTAGGGACGTGATAACGAGTTGTTGAACTTGCGAAAAATCACGCATCTTTGCATAGTCTTTGACTTTGAATTTATATAAACCAAATGGTTACAGATATGAAAAAAATTATTGCTTCGATAGCAATTATAGGCATTTTAGCGTTTTCGTTCCCTATTTTTATAGCGGCACAACAACCCAATGATAAGGCGCAAACAACAAATACTCAGACTGCTGCCTCTGCCGACCCCTTGTCTGATGAGGCTTTAGACGCAGCTGGCGTAACAGATGCTGCCCCTATGCAAACCACACAACCAACAACCGATAGCGGTTTTCACCAGTCTTTAAAAAGAAAATTCATCGAAGGCAATGCTGGGTTCATGTCTTTGGTAGCCCTTGCTTTGGTGATAGGTTTGGCTTTTTGCATCGAACGCATCATTTATCTTAGTCTTTCCGAAATAAATGCCAAGAAGTTCATGGCAAATATTGACGACCGCATTGCTGCAAACGATATTGAAGGGGCAAAGGAATTGAGTCGAAACACTCGTGGTCCCGTTGCTGCCATTTGCTATCAAGGTCTGTTGCGCATCGATAGTTCCATTGAAGATATTGAGCGCAGCGTAGCTTCTTACGGCAGTGTGCAGAGTGCAAACTTAGAAAAAGGTTGCTCTTGGATAACGCTTTTCATCGCTATGGCACCTTCTTTGGGCTTCTTAGGAACGGTTATCGGTATGGTTATGGCCTTCGACCAAATTCAAATGGCAGGCGATATTAGTCCAACTATCGTGGCTTCTGGTATGAAAGTGGCTTTGATAACCACCATATTTGGTATCATTGTCGCCCTTGTTTTGCAGATATTTTACAATTATATTCTTTCAAAAATAGAGCATTTAACAGCCCAAATGGAAGAATCGGCTATTTCTTTATTAGATGGCATTTTGAAATATAAAATGAATCGATAAGTATGGAAATAAAGCATCGACATAAAATAAAGACCGAAGAACGCATTTCGCAACGTGTTTTGTATGCGATAATAGCAATTTCTGCGGTGTTTTTTCTTTTGTTTCTCGTCTTAGGAGTGCAATCTCCCTTTGCCGCTTCGCCCATTATTACAGCACCAATCTTGGTCGATGTACTCATTATTTTTATGTGGGTGTTGGTTGGATTGACCTTTCTTGCAATGCTTTTTTCCATTATTCGCACTGCCAAAAAGTCGTCCGGCAAGGCGCATATCGTCAATGGCATTCCCGCATACAAGATAGCCGTAATCGTGTTTTGTGGCACTTTGCTTTGTCTTATCCTCACTTTTGCTTTGGGTTCTGCCCAAACAATGGTGATAAATGGCAACCCTTTTGCAGACAAATTTTGGTTAAAAGTTTCCGAAATGTTTGTTACTTCCTCGCTTGTTATGCTGCTTGTCGCAGTGGGCGTAACTATCTTTGGTGCTACACGTTACAATAGAAAGGAAAGGAAGTAGCCAAATGTTTAAGCGAGCAAAGAGAAAAGTTCCAGGATTGAACACATCATCGACAGCCGATATATCGTTTATGCTGCTGATTTTTTTCTTGGTTACCACCTCCATGGAGATGGATAATGGGCTCGACAAGCAATTGCCACCTATCGAAAAAAACAAGAAGGAACAGCCTTCTATGGTAAATGAAAACTTGGTGATGCGCTTTCAGATTACCGCCAACGATAAAATCAATTTGAATGGTAAACCTATTGACCCACAAATGATTAAGTCTTCTGTGCTGAAGTTTATCGAATCGCGCGGAAAAGAACATATCATACAAGTTGAAAGCGACAGAAAGGCGACTTATAATGCTTATTTTTTGCTACAAAACGAGATTGTTGCAGCTTATAATGTAGTAAGAAATAAGAAAGCATTGGCTGAGTTTGGACAGACGTATGAAACATGTAACATGGCGCAGAAACAACAAATCAACGATGAAATACCACAACGTATTTCAGAAGTTTACCATGTTTCTACCACCCAACAGCAGGAAGGAGGCACGCAATGAGCATTTATCGCCGTCGTAGCCACGATATTCCTGAATTGAATACGGCTTCTTTACCCGATTTAATCTTCACCATTCTCTTTTTCTTTATGCTGGTTACGCACATGCGTAAAGTGGCTGTAAAGGTGAAATATCAGGTTCCGCAAGGCACAGAACTAACAAAATTGGTGAAGAAAACGACTATTACCTATTTATATATTGGTAAGCCCATGAGCGAAACTGGTCAATTGGCGGGCGATAGTCTTTGCATTCAGATGAACGACAAGTTGGTTGATGTTGCTGAAATTAAAAGTTATTTGGTGAAAGAACGCGCTACCATGGCGGCAGAAGATAAGAAACAAATGAGCGTAAGCATTCGTGCCGACAAAGAAACCCCCATGGGACGCATCATAGATATTAAGCAAAGTTTGCGTGAAGCCAATGTTTTGAACGTAAACTATGCGGCTACAAAGAAGAAAAAGTAAAGCAATTGGGCAATCAAAGGCTCTTTTTTTATCCGCTATTTAATTGTTTTTAACAAGTTTAATTCACCTTTTTGTCCCCATAATCTTGCCATTTTCGTTTATTTTTCTTTCCTTTGCAATTAGCATTGAAACCGTAAGAGCGTGAATAAAATGCTCTTCTTTGGTGAAAAAGATGTTCTTGGAGTCGCACTCCATTCAGTTTGAAGTGATAACGCAATTAATTTTAGAAATGGGGAAACATCAATCCCACAAAAAACAAAGCTAAGTAATGAATAAAACGAAACAAAGTGGGAGCATCATCGCTATTATTGCCATGATGTTTCTTTACGGAATGATTTCTTTTGTAACAAATCTGGCAGCACCAATTGGTATTATTTGGAAGAATATTTTTGGTGGAGATAGTGCAAATACGGTAGGAATGTTGGGTAACGCAATGAACTTTCTGGCTTATTTCTTTATGGGAATTCCCGCAGGAAAGATGCTTGGACGTGTCGGTTACAAGAAAACAGCTTTAATAGGAATCGGTATCGGACTCTTAGGCGTGTTCGTTCAGTTTTGTTCAGGCTTCTTTGTTGATGCTAAAACCACAGGTTTTGTCATTTATTTGTTAGGCGCATTCATTTCAGGCTTCTGTGTTTGTATGCTCAATACGGTGGTTAATCCTATGTTAAACCTTATTGGTGGCGGTGGAAATCGTGGCAACCAATTGAATATGATAGGTGGTACGCTCAACTCATTAGCCGGTATGCTGACGCCACTTTTCGTGGGTGCGCTCATTGGAGAAGTAACAAAACGCACTTCAATTGTCAATGTAAATCCTGTGCTTTACATCGCTATGGGCGTATTTGCAGCCGCATTTGTCATTCTATATTTTGTTCCAATTTCCGACCCACAGATGGGTAAAACGGGGTCAAACGTCGTGTTTGAGCATTCGGCTTGGAACTTCCGCCACTTTGTTCTCGGTGCTATTGCCATTTTTGTTTACGTGGGAGTTGAAGTAGGAATACCTGGAACATTGATTTATTACCTCTCTGACACAACGGCAAAAGGGGGCGGTTTGAGCGCAGCCACGGCTACTGCGATTGCTGGTTCAGTGTCGGGCACCTACTGGTTCTTGATGTTGGTAGGTCGTTTTAGTACTGGATTCATTGCCGATAAGGTTTCAAGTCGCACGTTAATGATAATAACTACCACGATAGCAATGGGGTTAATCATCGTTGCAATGGTTCTTGGCAGCAGCATAACCGTATCAATGCCAGTCTTTACAGGTAAGAGTTTCGACATTGTAACCGTGCCTATTAGTGCTTTATTGTTAGTACTTTGCGGCTTATGCACCAGCGTTATGTGGGCAAGTATCTTCAATCTTGCCACCGAAGGCTTGGGCAAATACACCGCATCAGCATCGGGTATTTTCATGATGATGGTTGTCGGAGGAGGCATTCTTCCTTTAATTCAGAATTTAGTGGCAGATAATAGCAGCTACATGCTTTCTTACGTTGTGCCTTTCCTTGGTATTGTTTACATGGCTTTCTATGCTATTGTGGGCAGCAGGAACGTAAATAAAGATATTCCAGTGGATTAAAAGTCGTTTTTTTATCGATTTGAGTTTATAAAAGAGGGTGTATCAAAATAGATATTCCCTCTTTTTTTGGATTAGAGTGCTCCTTCAAATTGTTATGTTTTTGCTTCGTCTTCACCTTTGGCTTGTATATGAATGGATTAGAGTGCTCCTTCAAATTCTTCTAAGAACTTTTTGTCGTTTTCAGAGAACAAACGGAGGTCGCTCACTCTATATTTCAAATTGGCAATGCGCTCAACGCCCATACCAAAGGCATAGCCTGTATAAACAGACGAATCGATTCCACATGCTTCCAAGTCGTGTGGGTCTACCATACCGCAGCCCAAAATTTCAACCCAACCTGTATGCTTACAGAATCCACAACCTTCTCCGCCACAAATGTTACAGCTAATGTCCATTTCGGCACTTGGTTCCGTGAATGGGAAGTAGCTTGGACGAAGACGAATCTTTGTATCTGCACCAAACATCTCGCGTGCAAAAGTTAAAAGAACTTGCTTTAAGTCGGTGAAACTCACGTTTTTATCAACATACAAGCCTTCAACTTGGTGGAAGAAACAATGCGCACGTGCGCTAATTGCCTCGTTACGATACACACGTCCAGGGCATAACACACGGATAGGTGGCTCGTGAGTAGACATATAGTGGGCTTCGTCGTTCGAAGTGTGGCTTCTGAGAATCACATTCTTCGTTACGTCCAATGTATTGGTGCGTTCAATGAAAAAAGTGTCCTGCATATCGCGTGCAGGGTGGTCAGCAGCAAAATTCAACATGGTAAACACATGCTTATCATCGTCGATTTCAGGGCCTTGATAGAGTGTGAACCCCATTCTGCCGAAGATGTCTATAATTTCGTTCTTCACCATTGTCAATGGGTGGCGTGTACCAAGTCCCACTGGATAGGCTGTGCGTGTAAGGTCAATATCGCCCCCTTGTGCTTCAGCAGTTTCCAACTGTTCGCGCAAAGCGTTGATTTTATCTTGCGCACTCTGTTTGAGTTCGTTAATTTTCATGCCGATTTCCTTTTTTTGGTCGGCAGCAACATTACGGAACTCGCTCATCAGAGCGTTTATTTCACCTTTCTTACTAAGATATTTCAAACGGAGTTGTTCCACCTCTTCTGCGTTTTTAGCAGAGATGATACTCACTTCTTTTAAGAGTTCTTCTATCTTTTCGAGAATCATATTTTCTTTATTTTCGTGCAAAGGTACAATTTATAATTTAAAAACGGGAAATCCGCCCTAAGAAAATATGTTCTTTTGGGCTTTTATTAAAAATAAATGTAGTACTTTTGCATTGAAATTTGAGATATAATATATAAAATATGAGAAAGTCATTTTTACTCGTTGTTCTTTTCTGTGCTACCATGTTAGGGCTGAATATCGGCTGCTCCAATAAAAAAGTAGAGCCTGCCGACTCGACAAATGTTGATACTACGAGCGTAGACACAGTGCAAAAAGTGGATACAGTGGCTCAAATTATTGAGGAAACACCTATGCCAAAGGCTGCCGACCAATTGTTCGACGATTTCTTCTTTAACTTTATTGCCAACAGAAAGTTGCAACGCAAGCGCATTAAGTTTCCATTGCCTGTTACACAAAATGGAAAAACTACACAAATTGCTCGCAATCAATGGACGATGGATAAGTTTTTCCGCCCACAAGGCTATTATACGCTGATTTTTGATGATGAAAAGCAAGCTAATTACGCTAAGTCTACTGACTTGGATTCGGTCATTGTCGAGAAAATTCACCTTAAACAAGCTTTGGTAGAGCAGTATTGGTTCGACCACCAAAATGGCATTTGGGAGATGAACCAAATTCGTAAAATTAGCTACGAAAAGAGTTACAACGCTTCGTTCTTAAAGTTCTTGCAACGATTCCTTGCATCGGGCGGACAAGGCATGGTGAAAACTCCGTTGAAATATTCAGGACCTGACCCTAACGGCGAGGAAACCACAACGGTTAATACCACAATTTCTGCCGACGAATGGAAGAATTTCTTGCCAGAAGTGCCTGGAAACTTGATATATAACATACTTTACGGACAAAAGTACAAGGAAAGTAACAAGAAAATTCTTGTGTTCCGTGGACTTTCTAATGGTGTTGAAACGCAACTTGTATTTAAAAGAAAAGGTCGTTCGTGGCGTTTGGTAAAGGTAGATGCCTACTAAAAACACGAAAACTATTGATTTTGAGGAGGAAAAGAGGATATGATAGATAAAAAAGACTATAGTTTGCTCAAGCATAACACCTTCGGAATAGAAGCAAAATGCAAGCGATTTATAGAATTTTCAACTGTTGATGAGGCGGTAGAAGTGGCAAAAATGCTTACCGAAGCCGACCAACCGCTCTTGATTTTGGGCGGTGGCAGCAACCTTTTATTAACCAAAGATTACGAAGGAACGGTGGTTCATTCTGCCATTTCTTACATCAAGAAAGTGGACAACTGCCGTGTTTGTTGTGGTTCGGGTTATGTTTTCGATGACCTTGTTGCCTATTGCGTTGAACATCAGTTATATGGAGCAGAAAATTTATCTATCATTCCTGGCGAAGTAGGTGCCAGTGCTGTTCAGAATATTGGTGCGTATGGCGTTGAAGCCAAAGACTTTATAGAAGATGTTGAAGCCGTAGAATTGGCAACAGGCAAGGTGGTTCATTTCAAAAATGAGGATTGTCAATATAGTTATCGACAAAGTAAATTCAAGCAAGCATGGCGAGATAAATACTTAATAACATCGGTAACTTATCGTTTTTCAACTACTTACGAGCCAAAATTGGACTACGGAAATATTCGTTCGGCATTGACTTCTAAAGGCATAACCGACCCTACAGCAAGCCAATTGCGTGAGGTTATCATCGAAGTTCGCAATGCAAAATTGCCCGACCCTGAGGTTTTGGGCAATGCGGGTAGCTTCTTCATGAACCCCATTGTGGCGAAAACAAAATATGAAGAGTTGGCAGCGCAATACGAAAACATGCCCCATTACACCATTGATGCTACGCATGAGAAAATCCCAGCAGGGTGGCTCATTGAGCAATGTGGGTGGAAAGGCAAAGCATTAGGACGTGCTGCCGTTCACGATAAGCAAGCTTTGGTTTTGGTAAATCGTGGCGGTGCAACGGGCGAAGAAGTGGTAACACTTTGCAAAACCATACAAAACGATGTAAAAAATAAATTTGGAATTGAAATATTCCCAGAGGTAAACATTAAATAAACCAAAGCCCTCAATTCGTAAAAGACACTCCTAACAAGCGTTAGAGGTGGGGAAAGTTGAGATGAAATTAAGATTTTTAGGAACAGGAACATCTAACGGCGTACCCGTAGTGGGTTGTACGTGCAACGTTTGTAAAAGCAATAATCCTAAAGATAAACGCTTGCGCACTTCGGCACTCGTTGAAACCGACCAGACACGCATACTAATTGACTGCGGACCCGACTTCCGTCAGCAGATATTACCACTTCCTTACCGCAAAATTGACGGCATTCTCGTAACTCATATTCATTACGACCACGTTGGCGGAATTGACGATTTGCGCCCTTATTGTTGGTTGGGCGACATTGATATTTTCACCAATGAGGACACTTGTCAAGGACTTCGCCACAACCTTCCTTATTGTTTTAAGGAAAATCCTTACCCAGGTGTGCCTGTTTTAAACCTTCATGCGGTTCAGCCACACGAGGTTTTCACCATTGGCGATTGCACCATTCAACCCATAGAAGTGATGCACGGACGCCTGCCGATATTGGGCTATCGAATCGGAAAGTTGGTTTATATCACTGATATGAAGACCATTAATCCGTCAGAATTGCCTTACCTTGAAGGCATAGAAACGTTGGTTGTCAGTGCTTTACGTTGGGAAAAAGAACATCATTCACACCAGTTAATTAAAGATGCGATTGCTTTTAGCCAACAAATCCATGCAAAACAAACTTATTTGACCCATCTAACCCACCAAATTGGGCTACACGATGATGCTTCAAACTTGCTCCCCGAAAATGTACATTTAGCCTACGACGGTTTAGAAATTGAGGTTTAGCAACGTTTTTCCACCTGTAGGGGCGTGATTTTTTGCAAGCTCAACAACTCTTATCATGCTCCTCATAAACAAAAAACTTTATTAATTAATCCCTTTCGCTCATGAGGAACGTGATAAATCACGCCCCTACGTTTTTCAACGATTACCTATATTAGCAACGTTTTTCCACCTGTAGGGGCGTGATTTTTTGCAAGCTCAACAACTCGTATCATGCTCCTCATAAACAAAAAAACTTTATTAATTAATCCCTTTCGCTCATGAGGAACGTGATAAATCACGCCCTACGTTTTTCAACGATTACCTATAAATTTTCAAAAGCGGCTATTTTGAACCTCAAAATAGCCTATATTGCACAGCAAAAGAGCCTGTTTTTGTTTTTAGAACGGCAAGCCCACTGCGAAATGGAAATTGAAATCGCGCTTAAAATTAGGATTGACAATGGCGAAATGCTCTTCTTTGCAGGTGTAGGCAGGGTTGATGGCTTTCATGCCCATATCTAAACGGAGAATAAAATAATCGAAGTTCAGGCGCAACCCCAATCCGTAGGCTACGGCAATCTGACCTAAAAATTTGTCAAACCGAAACTCTCCACCTGGTTGTTCGTTGTATTTCCTTAATGTCCAAATGTTTCCAGCGTCAATGAAAGCTGCTCCGTCAAATTTCCAAAACAAATGGGTGCGGTATTCTGCGTTCATATCCAACTTTAAATCGCCCGTTTGGTTGATGAAATCGATGCGTCCGTCTGTGCCGTGAAACTTTCCTGGTCCCAATTCTCTCACGTTCCACCCACGCACGGAGTTTGGTCCGCCACTGATGTAACGCTTTTCGAATGGCAAAATCTTGCTATTGCCGTATGGAATGGCGATACCGAAATCGGAATGCAGTGCCAATGAGTTGCGTGAATCGAAGCGAAAAACTTTCGTATAAGAGAAATCAAACTTTGCATATTGGGCGTAGGCAATGTTTAAGAATTTGGATTGTCCTTGTGCGTTCTTCTTAAAATTGACCAAACCGTCCACCGCCGACAAAATATTGCCTGCTAACTCGATTTTAGAGCGTATGGCGATATTGTTTTTGTTGTAATTCAAGCCAAATCCCATGCGCATAATGAACAAATCTTCGTAGTTGTAGCGCAAAATAGCGTTACGATTGGACACATTATCCAAGTAGTCTTCCTTGAATTTTTGACTTATCCACGGCATGTAAACATAACTCAAATCGGGCAATTCGAGCTCAAAATTTAAATGTTTTTTGGGATTATTCCACGCATAACGCCACGCTGACGAGAAGACTCGGCGGTGAAATTCAGGACGATTTTGCAAGTCCCAACTCACTGAAAGCTCGGAAGTTGCATTGCTACGGCGGCGGAAATTTCGGGTAACAAACGGGGCAATAAATCTTGGAAATTGCAGTTTTGCTTGCACACCATATTCCTCATAATTGTGATTTTTGTAACCTTCCAAACCCGTTATGGCTTCGAAAGCGGCACGAAATTCGATACTTAGCAGTTCGCTACCACGGAAAAGGTTGCGATTTTGATAAGTCAAAACAGCCGCTGCACCAAGGTTTCCCATCGTGTTAGTGCCTTCGGGTTGAAACGAAATCGTATTGGGTTTATTGTTGGATAGGCGCACATCAGCTTCCAAATACCGCAAATCAGATTGCTTATAGCCCAATGTTCGCCCAAATATCAGTGAATCAATGCGGTTAGCCTCCCTAAATTCAATGTTCGTATAGCGCACAGCCCCCATTTTTGCAAAGTTGTTGTAAGTGTTTTGCAAGTCGGTTGCCGAGAAATATTTGCCTGGCTCAATCAAGCAATTGTCGTAAATTACACTGTGGCGAAGGTGCAAACCCGTCGTATCGCCTGGTAGAATATTCACCTTTGAAATCACATACCGAGGGTGTTCTGTTGGGTTGTCCTTTGTGTTGGCACGATATTTCGCCAAATGGAGCGTAACATCGATGTCTTTCGACCCACGAATGGTGTCGGCAGTATAGTAAATAAAATCCTTGTTAAAACGATAATATCCCTTATCGTTAAGCAATTTTGTAATGCGTTTTCGCTCTCCGTCCAATGCCGAAACCGTGAATTGTTGCGGTCTGTCTTGTGTAAAATCGTTTGATAATTCAGTATGGAGCAAGTTCGAAATAATCGAATCTTGAATGTCGTATCGGAAGTTCTTAATGTGGAAAGGGTCGCCTGGTATTAAATGGTAAATGGCTTTCAACTTTTTTCCCTTTGTTTTGGTTTCCAAATCTACTCGCGCCTGCATGTAACCCATGTTATTCATTGCCAAACGGAGGTCTTCACACGACAATTTTGCTTGCAAAGTGTCAAACAAAACAGGCTCTTCGCCAATGCGTTTCAAGGTTCGGTTAATCCATTTTGTGGTGTCCCTACCTGCCAAAGCGTAGGTTTCCAACGGCACTTTAAAGAAAGAAAACCACCGAGCGTTCTCCTTTTGTCTAACATATTGTGCCAACTCAGAAGCATTCAAGTCTTTTGCATCGGAGCGAAGCTCTACTTTGTCCAACAAATATTGACCATCGGCGATGAATTTATCGGCTGAACACGATGAGAGCAATACTGCTATGATAAGCATAAATGGGGCAAAAAATGATAGCTTTTTCTTTATCCTACGCATGAATACTTCTAAATTTTTGGCAAAGATACTAAAAGTTAGGATAATTCATGGGTAAAGTGAAGAGATTTTTGTAAATTTGCGTTGTGATATCGAAGAATAAAATAAAGCTCATACGCTCCTTAGAAACCAAGAAAGGAAGGGAGAAACATCAACTTTTTGTAGCCGAAGGACATAAAGTTGTTGCCGATTTGGTGGCTGCGGGTTACCATGCTGAAGATATTTTCGACGAGGAAGACGACATAAAAAAGGTGTCTTTCTTGCAGCACCCACAAGCCAAATTGGGCGTTTTTCGTTTGCCTGAACCCGATAAAGTCCTGCTACCGACCAACGATTTGGTATTGGCGTTAGACGGAGTGCAAGACCCTGGAAACCTTGGAACGATTATTCGCATTGCCGATTGGTTCGGAATTAAACATATTTTTTGTTCTATGGAAACGGCAGACTGTTGGAATCCGAAGGTGGTACAAGCCACGATGGGCAGCATTGCGAGGGTAAAATTGCATTATGGCGACCTAAAAGCGGTGCTGAACGCCTTGCCTGACGATTATCCCGTGTACGGAACTTTGTTAGACGGCGACGATATTTACAAGCAATCGCTCACCGCTCACGGCATGATAATCATGGGTAACGAGGGGAAAGGCATGACCGAAGAAATAAGAAAATGTGTCAATCGCAAGTTGTTCATTCCTCATTTTGCATCGGGCGAAAGCCATGCTGAGTCGCTCAACGTAGCGATAGCAACGGCAATTGTCTGTTCAGAATTTAGAAGAAGGAGGTAACGCAGCATGAAACAGTGGGACTATCATCAACAAATAGTTTGCTTGAAGCAACTTCGGAACTTGTATGACCCGTCCGCCTTGTCCTATCTCCCTTTAAAACATAGATAAAAATGGAAGAATTTGTAAAAGAACGTAGCATAAGAAATTGTATTTCAAAAGGTTATAAGTATTGGCAAATACATCTTGGCGATACTTTCATGAAAGTAAAGTGGCGTTTATTGCTCAATGCATTCATGTTTACGTTGGCAGTTTTGAGTTATATGTTTCATTTTCATTGGCTCATTTCGCTTGCTTTTTTGTCGCTCTCGCTTACCAATATCAATGTAAAAGCACGACAATTGGCGAACGGAATGGAGTTGGAAATGCGAGGACAGAAACTCATTACGAAGAATTTTGCCTATTATATTGGGTTCATGCTGCACGCAGGAATCATCATGTTAGCCGTTGGACTCGTCGTTAGTGTCCCTGTTTTATTGCTACTTTATATGTATTACGCTGATTTAGAAACGGTTAAAATGGGTGACCCAACGACCATTACCACCCTGTATTGGGTGATTTTAGGGGTTAGTATTTTTGTGATACATGCTATTGTAGCGTTCATTGAAACCACTTTTGCGTACGCAGAATTGTATGTTTGCGGCACAATGGTGGCTCGAAATAGACCAAAAAAGGAGGAAAAGAATGGAAAATTTGCAGAAATTAGTTCGTAAAAACGTGTGGAATTTGCCAGAACCCGACTATTCTCGTTGGAACAACAATGGCAAAATGATGTTGTTAGACGCCAACGAAAATCCATTTAACACACCTTTTAATCGCATGACCAACCCCACTATGCCTCGCATACGGGAGGCTTTGGCAGCGATGACAGGCGTAAAAAGCGATTGCATCTATCTTTCAAGCGGCATAGATGCGCTCTTCGACACGTTATTACAAACTTTTTGCGACCCACAACATGACAATATTGTGAGTATTTCGCCCACACGGCGCATCTACAAACAGCGTGCTAAGGTGTATGATATTCAGGTGATTGACGTGCCATTGACACCGTCTGATTACACATGCAAGGCGGAAACATTGGTCAAAGCGTGCAACAAAGACACAAAAATGGTTGTACTCTGTTCGCCAAACGACCCAACAGGCAATCATTTACCCATTGACGAATTGATGAAAACTTTGGGTTCGCTCAATATAATAGTGGTAGTCGACCAAAGTTTCCTCGGCTTTGACGATGCAGAATCGGTCAGAACACTCATTGCAACCTATCCAAATCTCGTTGTGTTTGATGCCATTTTGGCACTATGGGCTTACGCAATGCCCCCAATGACAATGCTTTATGCACAGCCCGACATCGTGAAAGTATTGAGAAAAGTAGCTCCACAAAATGGCTTTGGCGAGCGTGTTGAAGACGAAATCATACATATTCTTAACGACCCCTTTACCTGCGACAACTGGATTACGCGCATAAAAACGGAGCGAAATAACATGATTGCAGCTTTGCGAACGCTTTCTCTACCGCTAAAAGTGTTACCTTCTGCGACAAATTTCCTATTGATTCAAGTCGAAAATGCTACTGCTGTTTACGATTATCTCATCGAAAACGGAATACGAGTAGCCAACGTTTCCGACCTGAAAGGCTGCGAAAATTGCCTTCGGATAACCATTGGCGCAAAATCGGAGAACGCAAAACTCATTGGTGCCTTGCGCACTTTGTAAGAGGAAGCGTTAGGAAATCGTGTCCAACCATTTTGCAATTGGTGTCAAATCCGTCCGCTGATTGTGTGCAACTCGTCCGCAATTCTTGTTGGAATTGTACACTATTCAACGTAGAGAGCATGATAAATACCCCAATTTCGGGATAATAATTTGGTAATAAAGTTAGTTTAAAAATAGTTTTTTTTATTCTTTGACTTTAATATTTTGAAACAAAAAAATAATTTGAAATACTTCCAAGTTTTCTAAAATAGATAACTTTTTTTTCTTATCTTTGCCATAAGTTTTCCAAAAAGGGAATTTATGGAGTAATGAACAATTTAATAAATCATTGATTTTCAATAGTTAATCATTTTTTATTTGATAATATCGAAAGGAATTAAAAAATGAAAATAAAAAAGAGAGACGGTAGTGAAGAAAACTATACGCAGCAAAAAATCATATCTGCTATCACAAAAAGTTTTATCAGTGTGAACAGTTTGGGTCATCAAAGGGATATTGAGCAAATGGCTTTAGAGATAGAAGCCTTTGTTTTGGAGCATGATGACAAGCGAGATGTGGAGAGTATTCAAGATATTGTTGAGAAAACTTTGATGTCGCATGGCTTTTACGATGAAGCAAAAAGTTATATTCTGTTTCGCTGGCAACGCAACGAGCAGCGCAAATACATTAAAAATATAGCGTTCAACATTGGCGATAATAGCATTGAAGAGGTGCTGAACGGCATCAGACAAGACTTCCGTGGGGCTGAATACAGTGTAACTTTGTTGTCAGACAAGTTTGTGAGTTTCTCAAAACCCTTGATGAGTCAAACGGAAAAGTTGGCAGCCCTTATCAAAGCAGCTGTCGAACTCACCACGGCAGAGTGTCCTCAGTGGGAAATGATTTCGGGCAGATTGCTTAGTTTTCAGTTGAATAAATCGATTGAAGCGTTGGAACGCCAGTTGAATATCAATTCTTTCTACGACAAAATAAAGTATTTGACCGATGAAGGTTTATACGGACAGTATATTCTTGATAATTATACGAAAGAAGAAATCGTTGAAGCCGAGAAGCTGATGCGCCCTGAACGCAATCATTTGTTTAATTATAGTGGCTTAGATTTGCTTGCAAAACGCTATTTAATAAGAGGTTATGACGGAAGAATCGTAGAGAATGTGCAGGAAATGTATATGGGAATTGCCCTCCATTTAGCCATGCCCGAAAAGTCAGACCGCCTGTTGTGGGTTAGAAAAATATACGATTTGTTGAGCCAATTAGAGGTTACCATGGCAACACCGACCTTATCGAACGCCCGCAAACCTAACCATCAGCTTTCAAGTTGTTTTATTGACACCGTTCCCGACAGTTTGGTAGGCATTTACCGCAGCATTGACAACTTTGCGCAAGTGAGCAAATTTGGTGGTGGTATGGGCATGTACTTTGGAAAAGTGAGAGCCACAGGGGGCAGTATTCGTGGATTTAAAGGGGCAGCTGGAGGCGTTATTCGCTGGATGAAATTGGTGAACGACACCGCCGTAGCAGTCGACCAATTGGGTATGCGTCAAGGTGCTGTGGCAGTTTATTTAGATGCTTGGCACAAGGATATTCCTGAATTTCTCCAACTTCGTACCAATAATGGCGACGACCGCATGAAGGCGCACGATATTTTCCCTGCTGTTTGCTATCCCGATTTATTTTGGAAAATGGCAGAAGAGAGCCTCGAACAGAATTGGTATTTGTTCTGTCCTGACGAAATAAAGCGTGTAAAAGGCTATGCGTTAGAGGATTTTTATGGCGAAGAATGGGAACGCCGTTATAAAGAATGTATCGACGATGCCCGACTTTCACGCCGTATTATCAGCATAAAAGACTTGGTTCGCTTGATACTTCGCTCGGCTGTTGAAACGGGAACGCCGTTTACTTTCAACCGAGATACTGTCAATCGTGCCAATCCAAATGGGCATAAAGGAATTATTTATTGTTCAAATCTTTGCACCGAAATTGCTCAAAATATGGCTGAAATAAAGGAAGTCAGCCAAGTTGTTACGACCGAAAATGGCGATACCGTAGTGGTTACAACAGTCAAACCAGGCGACTTTGTGGTGTGCAATTTGGCAAGTCTTTCGCTCGGGCGTCTGCCTTTAGAGGACAAGGCTGCCATGTGCGAAAAAGTAGCCACCGTTGTGCGTGCTTTAGACAATGTGATAGATTTGAATTTTTATCCTGTTCCATTTGCAAAAATAACCAATCACAACTATCGAAGCATCGGTTTAGGCGTGAGTGGCTACCACCATGCGTTAGCCATTCGGGGCATAAAATGGGAGAGCGATAAGCATTTGGAATTTATGGATAAGGTGTTCGAAACCATTAACTATGCTGCCATTTCGGCAAGCACAGAAATAGCCAAAGAAAAAGGTGCTTACAAATATTTTGAAGGGAGCGATTGGCAAACTGGAAAGTATTTTGAGAAGCGCAATTACATCACTTCCGATTGGCAACAACTGCGTGAAACCATAGGGAAACAAGGCATGCGCAACGCTTATCTGTTGGCAGTAGCACCTACGAGTAGCACCAGTATTTTGGCAGGAACAACAGCTGGATTAGACCCAATCATGCAACGCTTTTTCTTAGAAGAAAAGAAAGGAGCTATGTTGCCACGTGTTGCCCCAGCGTTGTCCGACAAAACTTATTGGGTTTACAAAGATGCCTACCATATTAACCAGCAATGGAGCGTACGAGCATCGGGAGTGCGCCAACGTCATATCGACCAAGCGCAAAGTATGAACCTTTATATAACGAATGAATATACAATGCGACAAGTGCTAAATCTTTACATTTTGGCATGGAAGAGTGGTGTAAAAACCATTTACTACGTCAGAAGTAAGTCGCTCGAAGTAGAAGAATGTGAAAGCTGCTCATCATAAAAAAAATAAAAAACCTATTGTTTTGCACTTCAAAACAAGCCTCTTTTGAAGCGCAAAACCCACTGTTTCATGATTTAAACAAAAATATATAAAAAAATGACCCAAGATAAACTACAACGAAACGCACTTTTCAATCCGCAAGGCGACACCGATTTAAGGTTAAGACGCATGATTGGCGGAAACACAACCAATCTGAACGATTTCAACAACATGAAATACGTTTGGGTGAGCGACTGGTATCGCCAAGCAATGAACAATTTTTGGATACCCGAAGAAATCAATCTTGCACAGGATATTAAGGACTATCCAAATCTGCCACAGGCAGAGCGCACGGCATACGATAAGATACTGAGTTTCTTAGTTTTCCTCGATTCTTTGCAAAGCAATAACCTACCCACGATTAGCGAGTACATCACCGCCAACGAAGTGAACCTTTGCTTGCACATTCAGACTTTCCAAGAGTGCATACATAGTCAAAGTTACAGCTATATGCTCGATACAATTTGCTCGCCAGAGGAGCGAAACGACATTTTGTATCAATGGAAAACGGACGAGCATCTGCTGAAACGCAACACATTCATAGGCGATTGCTACAACGAATTTCAAGAAAAACGCGACAAATTTGCACTCATGAAAGCATGTATGGCAAACTTTATTCTTGAAGGAATCTACTTTTACAGTGGTTTTATGTTCTTCTATAACCTCAGCAGAAACGGCAAAATGTCGGGTTCGGCACAGGAAATACGTTACATCAATCGTGATGAGAATACGCATTTGTGGCTTTTCCGCAACATCATCGTAGAGTTGAAACAAGAGCAACCCGAACTATTTACCCCTGAGCGCATAGCCGTTTACGAAGAAATGATGCGTGAAGGTGTGCGACAGGAAATCGCTTGGGGGCAGTATGTTATCGGTGATAAAGTGCAAGGTTTAACCCAACAAATGGTAGCCGACTATATTCATTATCTCGGCAACCTCCGTTGGCGCAGTTTAGGCTTTGGCAATCTTTACGAACACAACCAAAATGAACCCGACGATATGCAGTGGGTAGCCCAATATTCGAACGCCAACAAGGTGAAAACCGACTTTTTTGAAGCAAAATCCACCGCTTACGCCAAGAGTACCGCACTCATTGACGACCTATAAAAAGGTCGAAAAAGACACGATAAGGGTTATCTTATTCTCGGCTTTCCGCATTTCGTAACCTCATATTTCCGATTTTCGGAGAATTTTTCGTAACTTTGTATTTCAAATAGCGAAATTTCACGTTGCGAACTATTGTTTTTCGACGTGGAAAAAGGGGAAAGAAAATGAATAATACGCTCACATTATACGAACTCAACTCGTTGGTTGCCGAACTAATCGATAGGGCTATGCCGCAATCTTATTGGGTACAAGCCGAAGTATCGGAGGCAAGAGAGAGTAGGGGACACCTTTTCTTGGAACTTATTGAGAAACAGGAGCGTACAAATACGCCCATTGCACGCGCTTCAGCGAAATGTTGGCGGTCGCAATGGGCGTTAATTGGTGCTAATTTCGAGCGCAAAACTGGCGTGAAAGTGCGTGCTGGTTTGCAACTTATGGTGCAGGTTCATGCACAATTCCACCCACAATATGGTTTTTCGTGGATTGTTGACGACATCAATCCCGAATTTACCATGGGAGATATGGCACGAAAGCGACAAGAAATCATCAATCAGTTGAAGGCAGAAGGTGTGTTCGATTTGCAAAAAGAATTGAATATCCCACTCTTTGCAAAGCGCATTGCAGTTGTTTCTTCGGCTTCGGCAGCTGGTTATGGAGACTTCTGTAATCAATTGAAACACAACGAATATGGATTTTGCTTTGAAGTAGAACTTTTTGCAGCAACAATGCAAGGCGAACAAGTAGAGCAAAGCATCATTGAAGCATTGAATTTGATTAACGAACGAGAGGACGATTTCGATTGTGTGGTTATCATTCGTGGCGGTGGAGCTACGGCTGACCTTAGCGGATTCGACACTTTGGCATTGGCAGAGAATGTGGCAAATTTTCCTTTACCTATTATAACAGGCATCGGACACGAGCGTGATGAGAGCATTTTGGATATGGTTGCCAACACGAGAGTAAAGACTCCAACGGCGGCAGCAGCATTCTTAATTGAACATTTGGCAAATACGCTCTACCGAATAGAGCAGGCTCAAATGAAAATACACCGTGCTGTGGAGAGAAAATTACAAGAAGAAAAGCTGCATTTGCAACGACTTTCGACCCACATTCCCGTCTTGTTTGCAATGGTACACAACCGAGAAAATGCTCGATTAGACGACTATTTACACGCTATTATTCAGCGTATTGGACTGCATTTGCAACGCAACAGAATGAACATCGCTACGCTTTCCGAAAAGTTACAACCCAACGTTGAACGCAAAATCACGCACGAACGACATCGGTTGCAACTACTTTCGCAACGCATAGACAGCGTTAATCCAGAACGTTTGCTGCGTTTAGGTTATAGTTTAACTTACAAAAACGGTCATATTGTACGCAATGCCAACGAGTTAAGCAAAGGCGATGAAATTGTTACACGCATGGAAATGGGCAGCGTAAAGTCGATAGTGAAATGAAAAATAACGAGAAAAAATATGAAATACGAAGAAGCATTGAGCCGTTTAGAGGCTATCGTTGATAAAATGGAACGAGGCGACATGGACATAGATACCATGGCGAGCGAACTAAAAAAGGCGCAAGAACTAATAAAAGTATGCAAAGACAAACTTACGCATACAGACGAGGAGATAAAAAAGCTTTTAGAAAATAAATAACAAATAATTATTGGTCAAATTCACACCTTCTTTGAGTGAAAATGGAGTGAAAAAGACATACAAATTTATGAAGAAAATAGATTGGGAGAACCTCCCTTTTGGATATTTAAGAACAGATTACAACGTGCGGTGCTACTATCGCAACGGAAAATGGGGCGAAATAGAAGTAACAACCGACGAAACGTTGAACATTCACATGGCTGCAACGTGTTTACACTATGGGCAAGAAGCCTTTGAAGGCATGAAAGCCTACCGCTGTCCCGATGGAAAAATACGTTTGTTTCGCCCTGAAGAGAATGCAAAACGATTGCAATCAACCTGCCGAGGCATCATGATGCCAGAAGTTCCAACCGACCTTTTTATCGAAATGGTGAAGAAAGTAGTGCGCTTAAACCAAGAGTTTGTGCCTACATACGAAAGCGGTGCAACACTTTACATACGTCCATTGCTCATCGGAACAGGGGCGCAAGTGGGCGTAAAGCCAACCAACGAATACTTATTTGTTATCTTTGGAACTCCCGTTGGACCTTATTTCAAAGGCGGTTTTGCGTCAAATCCTTACGCCATCATGCGCCAATTTGACCGTGCCGCACCATTGGGAACAGGCACATACAAGGTAGGTGGCAACTATGCGGCATCGTTAAGAGCCAATCATTTAGCACACGAAAAAGGATACGCATCAGAGTTTTACCTTGATTGCAAGGAGAAAAAATATGTAGATGAGTGCGGTGCTGCCAACTTTTTCGGTATCAAAAACGACACATACATCACGCCAAAATCTACTTCCATATTGCCTTCTATTACCAATAAGAGCCTAATGCAGATTGCAGAAGACTTGGGAATGAAGGTGGAATGCCGCCCTGTTCCTGAAGAAGAATTGGCTACTTTTGAAGAAGCGGGGGCATGCGGCACCGCAGCAGTTATCTCTCCAATCTCTCGTTTGGACGATTTAGACGAAGGGAAGTCCTATGATTTTGGCGAAAAGCCAGGTCCTTGGTCTACCAAATTGTATGAAACTTTGCGTGGAATACAATATGGAACAATCGAAGACAAACACGGTTGGACAATGGAAGTATAGATTTTTCCAAAGAATATCAGATAAAAAAAATAATTTGTAGCTTTCTTTTGTGCTATTTCACTTGTTTCAATAGCACAAAAGAAGCAATATTTCCAACCAAAATTCAAGGTTGGGCAACAAGTTTCCTACGAGTATGTTGGCAATATTGATTGGCATCACGAACCAAGATGGCTTTATGATTTCCGAATCATGATACCTTCACAGGAATTAAGAAAAGAAATACGCAACAATTCCAGCATGAAAGTGTTAGAAATGACACTACTTTTGAAGTTGAAGCAACCCAAATAACAACTTTAAAAGAATATTTAAAAGACCAAGATAAGGGTTCTTTTGCAAAATTTCATCAACTTTTCTTCGTCTAAAACCGATTGTAAAGGTAACCAATGCGACTTTCTACCTAAGAAAAATACCCCCTCATCAACCACACTCACCACGTAATTTAGAAGGACGAATGAGCTAATAAAAAAAGAATTATGAGTATTTTTTTGCACTTGTTAGTTGAAATCACCGAATCAATATTTTATCACGTTTTGTTAAAAAATATTTATCCTATAAAATATTTTCTCTTTTCTATTTGTTTATTCAAAAAAACTTACTACCTTTGCACTCGCTTTAAAGGAACAACTACTTGTTCAAGCAAAGCAAAATGGTAATCACCA
>QWBY01000188.1_pt1 | contig 48463 bp, 45 predicted proteins | sample 1972471 | NCBI WGS metagenome assembly QWBY01 (sample SAMN09866722, study PRJNA288562) | Human gut metagenome isolate term6_stool, whole genome shotgun sequencing...
TTCTTCTAATTTTTTAGTATCATCTTCTAGTTCTAAGAACTTATCAAAATCACTTTTGTAGAGTCTATCTTGTATAATTCTATATTTTTCAAACTCACTTTCTGCGTGTTTTTTAGCAAGAGCTGCAGATACTTTTCCTGCATCGTTTAAGATTTCTTTATCCCATAATTGTAAAAATCCATTTAATCTTTTTTCCCAATCTTCCATTGTCATAGGGATATGTCTTTCTGCTTGTAGTTCTGCCATGTCTAAATAAGGTGATACGGTAGAACAAGAAATCAAAGACGGAAACACCGTTATCTTTGATGTGGCGGAAGCCAATAAAGGACTGACCGTAACTCGTGACGGAAACACAATAAAGTATGGAATTGATGCAGATAAATTGGTTGAAAATATTAATGGTGCTACAACAAAAATAATTAATGTAAACGGAGATAATATTGATTTAAGCAAAAACAGTTCTATTACGAATATTACTAAATCTGACGGATTGCTTTCAAAGAAAGCGGATAAAAATGCGGACAATATATGTTATTCAGAAAGAACTGCATGGGCAGGAAAACTCGGTACAGGTAAGATTGATGATAATGACACTAACCTTGTAACCGGTAAGACAGTCAAAGCGGAATTGGATAAGAAAGTTGATGCAACAACGCATGCGGCTGATTTGGAGAAGAAAGCTGATGTTGATGGTGGAAATATTACTGCTCCCGGACAATGGGCGACAAAACTCGGCACAGGAACGATTGCTGACAATGACACTAACCTTGTAACATGAAAAACTGTTTATGATTTTGTAAATCCGGTCAAGACACAATCGGAAACGAATAAAACTGATATTTCTAAGTTACAAAAGGGATTTACGATTCAAGATGAAGATGCTTCAAAAGGAAGTAAAGTAATAAAATCGGAGGATACGATTACCTTTAAGAATGGGACAAATCTTACCGGCAAAGTCGGCATAGACGGCAGTGTGACATATAGTTTGAATGATACGCTGACAGGAATGAAGAGTATTACTTTTGCGGTTCAGCCTCCGGCACAAAGTGTAGCAAGTAAGGCACTTACCGTCGACGGTACAGCAGGAACGATTACGGGATTGACCAATACGACATGGAATGCAAATAGTATTACATAGGTCGTGCTGCAACAGAAGATCAGTTGAAGCAGGTGGCTGAAGCGTTAGATAATAATGCTACTGCAGCTACAGATTTCCGTTTGGTTAAGGCGAGAACGACAAAAGATGCAGATGGAACAACAGATTATACTGTTGATGAAAAAGGTAAGATTACCTTGACCGTTCAAGATAAGAATCACAAGGACCAATTTCAGGAAATCGGTATTACTGATGTAGCTCGTAAGAGTGATTTTGATAGTTACAAGAATTCAAATAATACTGATATTACTAATTTGAAAGCAGGGTTTAAAGTATCTGACAGTACAAATGAAAGTTCAATAACTTTGGATGCTGCCGATTCTCAAGTGCTGACATTTACCCATGACGATAATTTGATATCGAAGGTATAAGCCGGAAAGATCACGTATGGTATTAATAAAACAAATCTGACTAATACATTGAATGATACTTTTGTAAAGAAAAATGCAGATAATCTTGATGATAATGACAAATTGGCATGGAAGAAAGCATTGGGTATTTTAAAAAATGACGGCAGTAACCAGCTCATGAATTCGTGGAAGATTAAAGCCGGTACCGGTTCCGAGGAAACTGTTACTGACGGAGAAACGGTCAAGTTCTTTGCCGGAGAAGGTTTAAAAATTACAAATACAGGAAAGGAATTTACATGTACATTTGATAAGGACACTATCGGAAATGTATTAAATCGGGTAATTGTAGGAAAAGACGGAGCAAATGGTATAGACGGTTTATTCGGAGTAAAGGGAAATGACGGTAGCGGAGTTGTATTGAACGGTAAAGACGGCTCTATAGGTTTGAATGGTACAAATGGACAAAACGGTCTTTCCGTTCGTGGTGAAAAAGGTAACGAAGGAAAACCCGGTGTAGACGGTACGACAATTGTAAAACGTATTGTAGTTACAGATTCTGATGGACAGAATCCGCATTCTGCAGCAACTTTGGATGACGCTTGAAGTTTGAAGGAGACGGTGGTAAAGCTGTTGTAAAGAAACTTAATGAAAGCATGAAAATTTCCTGTGGAGTGACAGAGAAAGCAAAACTTACTGATGATAACATCGGTATTATTGCAGAAAACGGTCAGTTAAATGTAAAACTTGCCAAAACATTGACAGGATTGACAAGTGTATCCTCTGATAAGTTTGTTTCAGGAAACACAAACGTCGATATAAACGGTATTACGATAGGTAAAGATACTGATGTAAATAAGAATGTCAGTCTGACAAAAGACGGTCTTAATATGGGCGGTAAAAAGATTAATAATTTTGAAAGCGGTAAAGTGGAAAAAGGTAATACTGAAGCAGTGACGGGCGGAGATGTCAGTGAAGCCTTGGAAAAAGTAAAGACGGAAGGCAGTAAAGCTCTGGAAAAATATAAGACAAGTAATGATATAGCAGTAAAGTAAGTTAAGGCAGAAGCGAAGAAGCATACAACTATAGAAGCGGGAAATTACTTGTCGGTTCAGGAAGAAACCGGAACAAACGGAGGTAAGAAATATACAATTACAGGACCGTCTATTACATCGGAGGACGGTAGTGTAACAATTCAAGATAATACAGACAGCAATGGCAAAAAGATAGGATATAAACTTTCTGTAAATGCTGATGAAATTTCTAAGAAATTGATGAAAACTGAAGTAAAATCAGGAGATGAATCTACTGCAATTATTACTTCGGAAACCAAGACCGGCACGAATACTACAATTTATAAGGTGAACGTGAAAGATATGCATGTCGAAGCGGGTACTATGTCTTATGATAAAAAAGGACAAGGCACACTCGCACTTAAGTATAAAGATGGCAAAGAAGTGAAAGTGACAGGTATTCAGAAAACATACACCGAAAGCGGTAAATATGATGAAAAAGAGAAGAAGATTATATTTAACCGTAATGACGGAAGTGCTTTTGATGTGGATATGAGCAAGCTGGTTAACGGTATGAATTTCGGTATAGCAAAACTTGATAACAAAATCAATCGTGTAGGATCAGGAGCGGCAGCATTGGCGGCACTTAAGCCGTTGGAATTCGATCCGGAAGATAAATGGGATGTTGCTGTCGGTTATGGTAACTACATGGGTGCAAATTCACTTGCATTGGGTGCATTCTACAGTCCGAATGAAAATACGATGTTCTCGCTCGGGGGATCGTTCGGTGACGGAGAAAACATTATTAATGTAGGACTTTCCATGAAAGTAGGTAAAGGTATACAGAGATTTATATCTAAAGCGGAAATGGCAAACCGCATTGTAGAGCAAGATGCAGAAATTGCGCAACTTAAGGCAAAAGATGCACAACGTGAAGCAGAAATCAAGGCGTTAAGAGAAAAAGATGAACAACGTGAGTTACAGATGAAATAAATTCTGAAAAAACTCAATATGGCGTAATTTCTTAAAGATAAAACCTCGACAATATGTCGAGGTTTTTCTTGTTTTTTGTTTTATTGAGATATGAATAAAAGTATATATATTTGTGTTATTATGAAATACGCGAGGTGAATAATGAAAGCAGAATGGAAAGTTCCGGAAAAGTGGGACGGTTGTTCGATTAAAAAATTTATGAAAGGCTATTGCGGACTTTCTACAAATTTGTGGAAAAAAATAAAATGGAACGGTTCCGTCATTTTAAACGGAGTTCAAATATATAATGCAAATATTGTTGTACATATCAATGATAAAGTTGTATGTGAATGGAGTGAAGAAACTGATATTATTCCATCATGTATTCCGTTGAAAATTATATATGAAGATAATACATTATTGATTATAGATAAAGATGCAGATATGATTATTCATCCTACAAGTAAAATAGAAACGAATACACTTGTAAATGCAATTTCTGGATATTATAAAAAAAATAATCAAATGTCGGGAATACATCCTATATACAGATTGGATCGAAATACTACAGGATTGATTGCTGTTGCAAAATCTGCAAAATTACAATATGAATTGTCAAAAGAGCATGGAGCTATAAAGCGTGAATATCTTGCTGTTGTAGAAGGCAGATTTAAAAATAAAGAAGGCAGTATTATTTATCCTATAGGAAGAAAAGAAGGCAGTATTATTGAATGGAAAGTAAGAGATGACGGAAAAGAAGCGAGAACCGATTATAAAGTGATTGAAGAGAAACCCTCATGTACATTGTTGAAATTACGTTTGTATACAGGAAGAACTCATCAAATACGGGTACATATGTCATTCTTGGGTCATCCTCTTATAGGTGATGATTTGTATGGAGGAAATTGTTCAAAACTGAAAAGACAAGCATTACATTCACATCATATTTCATTTATACATCCGGATACTGGTGAATGTATGGAATTTAAATCTCCTATGCCGGATGACATGTATGAATTTTTTGAAAATGAATAGAGATGATTTTATGAATTTAAACAAATTTGAAAATATAAGTTTTTTGTCTTTTTCAATATTTAAAAACAAGCCGTTAATTGCCGCAGTTTCTACAAGAAGCGGCGGAATAAGCAGCGGACGGTTCAGTTCGCTAAATATGAAATTTCTGGAAGGCGAAAAATCTGAAAATGTTGTAGAAAACAGAAAAAGATTTTTAAAAGTTTTTGATATTTCATATAAAAATATTATTGCTTGCGATCAAGTACATGGAACTGAAATTAAAACGGTTACGGGAAAAGATAAAGGGAAAGGCGCTTTATCTCCAAATAGTTGTTTTCATGGATATGATGGGTTGATTACAAATGAATTGAATGTTCCGCTGACAATGTGTTTTGCAGATTGCACTCCGATATTTCTATATGACAAAGTAAATAATGTTATTGCACTTTGTCATGCGGGGTGGAGAGGTACTGTAGGAAATATAACGGGAAAAGCGGTGGATATAATGAAAACCGATTTCGGTACAAATCCTGAAAATATAGTAGCCGGAATAGGACCTGCGATAGGTCAAGATTCGTTTGAAGTGGGGAAAGAAGTATATGAAGAATTTTTGAAAATATTTGATAAAAATGAAATGAATTTGATTTCATATGAAGGTAATAACGGGAAATATTTCATCAATTTGGAAAAGGCCAATGAATTATTGTTGGTAAAATCTAAAGTCAATTCAAAAAATATTGAATGTGCCGATTTTTGTACAAAAACACATAGCGATATTTTGTATTCATATAGAAAAGATAACGGTAAAACAGGTAGACATATGGCGGTATTTATGTTAAAAAATAGATAATGAAAAATAGGGGAATAAATTATTATGATAACTGTGAAATTTGAAAATAAGGTGAAAATGCCGAGGTTGGGACTCGGTGTATGGCAATGCGGAGAAAAAACCGAAGATGCGGTAAAGTACGCATTACAGGCCGGATACCGTCTTATAGATACTGCAGCGGAATACGGTAATGAGAAAGCTGTGGGAAAAGCTATTCGTGAATCCGGAATTCCGCGAGAAAAAATATTTATAACCACAAAATTATGGAACTCGGATATAAGAAAAGGTCGTGCAAAAGAAGCTTTTTTCGACAGTTTTAAAAGATTGCAAACCGATTATATAGATATGTATCTTATACATTGGCCGGCGGAAGGATTTCAAAAAGCATGGCAAGATATGACTGAGATTTATCACGAAGGTTGGGTACGTGCAATAGGAGTGTCGAATTTTCAAATACATCATGCAAAAGAACTTGAAAATGCTTCGGATGTAATACCTTTTGTAAATCAAATCGAATCGCACCCGTATTTCAATAATCAGGAATTGATAGACTATTGCCTTGAGCATAAAATAGAAGTTACGGCATACAGTCCGTTAGGCAGCAATGAAAACGGAGTGCTTGAAGATCCGATACTTATGAGAATAGCAAGGAAATACGGTAAAACCGTTGCACAAGTAATACTCCGTTGGAATTTACAACGTGGAATTACATCAATCCCGAAATCTGTGAATAAAAAACGAATAGAAGAAAATATAAATATATTCGATTTTGAATTATCTTCAGGGGACATGAACAAAATATTTGCATTGAATAAGAATGAAAGAGTATCGGCAGATCCGGATAATTTTAATTTTTAAAATGAAAATTTGCAAAAATGAAATTACTTTAAAATCAAGAATGATGGAAGATTTTATTTATTAACCAATAAAAAAAGACCGTTTGAAAAATTAATTATAATTTCTCATTCGGTCTTTTTTTACATTGTTCGTTTTCCGAGTGAAGGGTGATTTACCTGTTTAAGACTGCGTTTTTCTATAAGAGTCAATGCTTTTTGCATACTTATATCTTCTCTTTTGTCTTTTGTTTCATATACAAGCAAAGGATTGTCCGTATTTAATTCACTTGCGGGAAGGTATACATATTCTTTTAAAAAGTTATCACCATAAATGAATCCTGACAAAAGTTTGCTTTCTGCAACCTTATGCATCGGTATCCTCCAAATCACATATAAATAAAGGTTTGAAATTCAAGTAGTCTGCTGAAGTAAGATGAAGACGTATTCCGTCCACTTCGCTCGGAATGTTGTAAAAATGAGGATTGCCGTGGATATGTCCGTAAATACAATCGGTTGCACCGTATTTTTTCATTATATCGTGCATATGAGTTGGATTACGTGCTTCATCATAAGGCGGATAGTGAAGACATGCAATAATGCGTTCGCAAGGAAGTTTTTGTGCGGAAATTAAACCTCGCTCCATGCGTCCTTCTTCACGTGTCAAAATTTTTTCATCATCTTTTGTAAATTTTCGTGAAGTTTCCGCTATCCAACCTCTGGTACCGGTGAGAGCTATTTGGCCTACTTTTATAGCACAATTATGAATGAATTCAAACTTACCTTGTGTCATTTTTGTCATTTTAGTAACCGTATCCCACCAATAATCGTGATTACCTCTGACAATTATTTTTCGCCCGGGAAGATTTCCTATCATAAGCAAATCTGAAATGGCAGTTTTCAAGTTCATAGCCCAAGATAAGTCACCTGCCAAGATGACGGTATCTTCAGGTTTAATCGTTTCGAGCCATGAATTGACAATTTTTTGGCGATGATTTTTCCAATGATCCCCGAAAATATCCATCGGTTTGGTAGGAGGATCGCCGGAAAGATGAAAATCGCTGAAAGCATATAATTTCATATTAAACTCCGAAGTATTTTCCAGAAAGAAGCAGTTTTTTTATAATATTTCTGTTCTTATCTGAAAGTGTATTTGTTATGTAATATCCTCTATGTAAAGGATTTGTTGTAATAATCGGAATAATTTTTGCGTGAATTTTCTCCAAATTATAAAAGAAAATATTGTAACTTGTGCAATTTATAGGAAAATCGTTTAATAAAAATTTTGCACAATTTTGTATTGCATCGGCAAAATTATTTATATTTCCGTCTTTATTCAGTGTAACGGTAAATTCTCCGATTCCGTAAATAGGCACATTTGAAAATTTTAAAGTGTAATCGCAATTTTCATTTATAATCGGACCTGAAAAATTTTTCTCATCAATATTCAGTTTATAATCATAGTCTTTAAAACCCATTATTTGTGAGTGAGGATGTCTTTGAGAACCTCCGGAAAAAGGTCCGTAATTTCTGAAACAGATTACTGACTTAAATTTTCCGCTCGAGTCTGTTTTCAGCCATCTGTCAAATAAAAAAGAAAAAACATCGTGCAATTTATCGGAATCATATCGAGTAAATTCATCATCGTGTTTTTCAGTTTCAATTATAACCGTAGGCCATGTTCTATCCAGTACGGGATATTTATTCATAAGCCAAATTATATCGTTTTTACGTTCAAGAATATTTGTCAAAGTATCTCTTCTGCAAAAAGGACATTCTTTTTTATTTGAATAGTAGGGTTTTTTATTTCCTATGTCTAAATTGAAAACAACAGATTTTTGCATATATTATTCCTCTTCGGTTATTATAGCATACCGAAATAAAAGGTAATTAAAAAATAATTCATCGGAAAAATAAATTAAAAAAATTATTGACAAAAATAATGCTATACGATATTATTGTAACATAATACTTCATTAACTAAGTAAAGTAATAAAGAAATCAGGAGGGCTTATGAAACAATGGAAGAAAATGTTGGTGGTCGGTATGGTGGCTGCCGGCGTTGTAGGGCTGGTTGCAGGCTGCGGTTCGGATTCCGCAAAAAATGACAGTACTCAGAAGCCCAAGAAGATTATTGCGGGTTTGGATGATACGTTTGCACCGATGGGATTTCGTGATGAGAACGGAAATATTGTAGGATTCGATGTGGATATTGCAAAAGCCGTATCAAAAGAAATCGGTGTTGAAATTGAATTTAAACCGATTGATTGGGCAAGTAAAGAAAGTGAATTGAATTCGGGACGTATAGATTGTATTTGGAACGGTTTGAGTATAACGCCCGAGCGTGAAGAGAAAATGGATTTTACAAATCCTTACATGAACAATGACCAAATTTACGTTGTTATGGATAATTCAGATATTAAATCTGCAAGTGATTTGAAAGGTAAACGCATTTGTTTCCAGGAGGGATCGACTGTAGACCTTGCTTTGAATAAGAATATGGATTTACGACATTCGTTCGGTGAAATCAAGACTTATCCGGACTTCACTTCATGTTTCCTTGATCTTGATGCAAACAGAGCGGATGCGGTTTTAGTTGACGGAATTTTGGCAGATTACTATATGACAAAATCTCCGGGTAAATATCGCAGATTACCGGAAAAATTATCAACGGAACCGTTTGCAATCGGTGTGAAAAAAGGTAATGAAGAGATAGTAAAAATGTTAAACGAAGGAATAGAGAAGGTTAAAGCAAGCGGAGAAGCTGCAAAAATTTCTCAAAAATGGTTCCAACGTGATGTAATCGGATGAGACTTGAAAGAGGAGCGTAACAACGCTCCTTTTTGTTTTGTTTATCGGTTGTTGAAGAAGGGTGAATAAATGTCTTATATACAAGGAATTTTACCGCAAATGATTAGCGGATTGGGTGTGTCGGCACAAATTTTTATAATAACTTTGGTATTATCTCTTCCTTTAGGTATACTTCTATCGTTATTGCGTGTATCCGGTGTTTCCGTTATAAAAAATTTGGCCGGCGTATATATTTACATAATGCGAGGTACACCGCTTATGTTGCAAATATTGTTTATATACTACGGATTACCGTTAATTTTGGGAAATTCGTTTCAAATGAATGATTTTTCATCTGCAATTATCGCATTTGTAGCAAATTATGCAGCTTATTTTGCAGAAATTTTCAGAGGCGGTATACAATCCATCGGTAAAGGGCAGTACGAAGGAGCACAAGTATTGGGATTTAATTATAGTCAAACAATGAGATATATAATTTTGCCTCAAGTGGTAAAAAGAGTCCTTCCGCCGCTAGGAAATGAAACTATTACATTGCTTAAAGATACTTCGCTTGTATATATTCTTGCCATGAACGATCTTATGAGAGTTACACGTTCAATCGTTCAAAGAGATTTTGATACAACGGCATTTTTGGTAGCAGGAGTGTTTTATCTTGTATGTACATTTGTGCTTACTAAAATACTTACTTGGCTTGAAAATAAATATGCGGTATATAGTGAATGAGGTGTGATATGAAATTTATTGAAATGAAAAATATATACAAAGCATTCGGTGAACATGAAATTTTAAAAGATGTAAATCTTTCCGTAGACAAGGGACAAGTTGTATCTGTTATAGGTCCGTCGGGTGCCGGTAAAAGTACATTACTCAGATGCCTTAACAGATTGGAAGAAATAAATAAGGGAAGTATTTATATAGACGGGGAATGTCTTGCAAAAGAAGAAAACGGAAATGTAATTTATGCCGACGAAAAAATGTCAAAAAAATTACTTGGTAAAACAGGAATGGTTTTTCAGTCATTTAATTTATTTCCACACATGACGGTTGCAGAAAATATTATTGCGGCACCTGTATACGTAAAGAAAATGAAAAAAGAAGTTGCACTTGAAATTGCGAAAGAAATGCTTGCAAAAGTAGGCCTTGAACAAAAAATGGATGCATATCCCGGAAATTTATCGGGAGGACAAAAACAACGTGTTGCAATTGCACGTGCGCTTGCAATGAATCCTGAAATTATTTTGTTTGATGAACCCACTTCGGCATTGGATCCGGAACTTACAGGTGAAGTTCTTAAAGCAATTAAAAGACTTGCAGAAGAAAAAATGACAATGATTATAGTTACTCATGAGATAGCTTTTGCAAGGACGGTATCGGATAAAATAATATTTATGGTAGACGGATGTATTGAAGAAGAAGGAAACAGTGAAGAAATATTCAATAATCCGAAAAGCATAAGAACAAAAGCTTTTTTGAAATCAGTTTTGTAATATATGAATACCGATTTTACAAATAGAACAACGGTAAAATCGGTATTTTTTATTTTAAGTGTTATACTATATTAAAGTATGCGGTAAATTATAATTTTAAAAAGGAAATATAATGAAATCTTTTAAAAATATTTTTATTATACTTATGTTATTTACGACAATTTTAACTGCAGGTTGTTCACGAGTATCCGTACATGTACAAAAAGCTGAATTTACAAAAAAACCTTTTGTATATGAAGAAGAAATAAAAATGGAAGCTTCGCAGACAATACCGATTATTCCTATCGTATCAGGAAAAATAATTTCAGGTAAACCGGATATAGGACAAAAAGTAAAAGCCGGAGATATTTTGTTTAAGCTGGATACTTCAAAATACGAAGAAGAACTTTCATCACTTAGCAAAAAAAGTGTAAATAACGAAGTTTACGAAGAAGATGATCCGGCTGCACTTTCATTGGTTAATCAAGGAATAATTACAAAAGCCGAATATAATAAACTTATGCAAAAGAAAGGAATAAAACATTCAAACAATGCAGTAAATGAAATTCAGTCGCAAGCGAAACTGAATACAATTGCAAAAATTATAGAAGAATGTACCGTAAAATCTCCTATAGACGGAGTCATTTCCGAGTTGTTTATAGGAGAAAATCAATCAGTAATTTCGGGTAAACCGGCACTTGTCGTAAGTCAAAATGCATATGTTTGCGGAAAAATTTCATTACCGGAAAATATTGGAGATGCTCTCGAAGAATCGGGTAAATTAAATAAATTGAAAGTACAATTGATTGACGGAGAAAACACGATTGACGGGGAATTTAAAGTAAATAAAGCGGAAAACGGACACAAAACATATAAAGTAGAATTTAAAAATAAAGATAATGAATTGAAAGTAGGAAAAAAATATAAAGTACATATAGAAACAGAACGTGAGATACCATGTATTGTGCTGCCGGTAAAAGCACTTATAGGAGAAGATACCGTAGCAATAGTAACTGAAAGCGGACTTGCAGATATGAAAACGGTAAAAGTGGCTTATAATGACAATAAAAATATTTTTATCATAGACGGCATAAACGAAGGTGAAGAGGTTATTGTAAATCCGCCGAAAAATTTGGAAATAGGTGTACAAGTAAATGAAGTTTAAAAAATCCGTATTTACGGATTTTTTAAATTGGTAAACAAATTGAATATAATTTATAATATAAAATGAAATAATGTAAACTTAAACGATGTAAGGGGATTTCATGAAATTACTTCGATTGACAATGCAAGGCTTTAAATCTTTTGCAGATAAAACGACAATAGAATTCAGTGACGGAATGACCGTTATAGTAGGACCCAACGGTTGCGGTAAAAGTAATATATCGGATGCTGTTCGCTGGGTTTTGGGTGAACAAAATGTAAGAAATTTAAGAGGACAAAAATCTGAAGATATTATTTTCTCCGGATCGGAAACAAGAAATACAAAGCAAGTTGCAGAAGTTACAATGGTACTTGACAATGAAGACGGAAAATTACCGTTGCAAACTGCAGAAGTAACTATAAGCAGACGTGTATTCAGAAGCGGTGAAAGTGAATTTTATATAAATAAAAGATCCTGTCGCTTGAAAGATATTCATGAACTTTTGGCAAACAGCGGACTTGGAAAAGGAACACTTGCAATTATAGGACAAAATCGTGTAGATCAAGTATTGACAGCTCAACCTGAAGAAAGGAGACTGATTTTTGAAGAAGTTGCAGGAATCAGTCTTTTTCGTATGCGTAAAAATGAAGGACTAAGAAAGCTTGAAAAAACAGATGAAAATATGAATCGTGTAAAAGATATGACGGCACTTTTGGACGAACAATTGGTGCATTTAAAAGAAGCTGCCGAAAAAACAAAAATTTATCGTAAGTATGAAGAAGAGCAAAAAGCAATCAATATAACGGAACATTTATTGAAACTTGCATCTGTAAACAGAATGATTTCAAAATATGAAACGGAAATCAGAAATTTGACAGATGAAAATGTAAAATATGAAACGGAAATATCAAAATTTACAACAGAAAAAGCAAAATTTGAAATAAAGAATGAAGAAAGTAAAAAAGAGCTTCGTGAATCAAATGAAAAAGTTGCAAAATGTTTGCAAGAATTGGAAAAAATACGCAGTGACTACAGAATAAGAGAATCCTTACTTCAGCAAGTTAAAGATAAACTTCAGAAATTGAAAGAAGATGAAGAAGATCAAAACCTTGCGGAAAATGAAACAAAAGAAGAATTGTCGGCGGTAATTAAAGATTTAAAGAAATGTATTTCAGAAAAAGAAGAAAAAGAAAAGGAACTGTTACAAGCTGAAGAAGAAAAAAGTAAAATATCTTCTATACTTCAGCATGAAAAAGAAGAATATTATAAAGCACTGGATGTAGATAAAAAACAACTTGCAGAAAGAGAACGTTTAAAACAGGAATTTTTACATATAAAGCAAGAAAAAGTAAGACTGTTAGAAGAAAAAAGCAAAAAAACAAAGGATTTGGAATTAATAAAAAATCAACGTAATGAAACTGAAAGAAAACTTAAATACATAACCGAATCAATTGAAAAATTGCAAAAAGAAATTTCGGTAAAAAAGAAAAATTCGGAAGAAACAGGTAAAAATTTAAGAAAAATACAAAACGAGCAGTTTATTATTTTACGTGAATTCAATGACACTCGAACAACTTACGAAAAAATAAAAGATAAAAGAGAATATTTGTCAAGTTCAGACAGAGAAAATGCAAATTTCACAAGTGCTACAAGAAGCGTTCTGTCAAATATTTCCATGTTTGGAAACGGTATATTCGGTACTGTAGGACAACTCCTTAAAGTTCCGGATGAATATGCAGATGCGGCAGAAGTTATATTAGGTGGTAAAGTTTCAAATATAGTAGTAGATACATCAAAAACTGCACAGAATATAATTGAATGGTTGAAAAGAAAAAAACTTGGAAGAACTACATTTTATCCATTGGCTTCAATAAGAAGAAAGCATAGAAATGAAATAGAAAAAGAAATTCTCGAAATTGAAGGTGTTAGAGGATTTGCAAAAAGTATTTTCAAATATGATAAAAAATACTCCGAATTATTTGAATATTTATTAAATGGTACAGTGATTACGGAAAATTTGACGATTGCACGTAAATTATCCGATAAGTATAATCATACATTACGTATAGCAACGCTTGACGGTCAAATTATACATGCAGGAGGATCACTTACAGGAGGATCACTTAAAAAAAGTGAAAATACATTCTTCGGAAGAAAGAAAGAAATAGAAAAACTTTTAAAAGAAGAGAAAAATTTTGAAGAAAAATTAAAGAATTTGAAGCAAAAACGTTTAAATATAGATTTTGAATGTTCGAATTTATCGGACAAAGTAACAGAAGTACAGGAAAATTGTAAAAAGCTTGAGATAGATTATGCGTCATTAATTTCAAAAAAAGAAGGACTTGTAAACTCATTTAACGTATATAAATCAAATGAAGAAAAAAATAATATAGAACTTCAAAAAGTGTCAGATGATTTGAAAAGCATAGAAGAAAAAATAAAAGTTTTTTCTGAAAAGGATATTTCTGAAAATTCATTGAAAAATACAGCCGATGACGGTAAGTTGAAATATTGGACGGAAAAAGAAGAAAAGGTGAAATCATCTATATCATCGATACAAGTTGATTTGGCGAAACTTCAGGAAGCAATTCATTTTAATCAAAAAATGAAAACTGAACGGGAAAATTATTCTATACTTCAAAAAAATGAACGTACCGAGCTTAATCAGGAAATAGCGGAAACTGTTGAAAAAGAAAAAAATATATCAAAAGAATTGGTACAGATGGAAGAATTATTTAAAACCAATCAAAAAAATTATGAAGATTCAAAAATAATACAAAATAATCTACAAGAAAAATATGATATTTTTGAACAAGAACAAAAAACAAATGATGTTGAATGGCGTAAAATTCAAGAAGAATCCGCAAAACTTCAAAGTAAAATAACCGAACGAAAAATAAGGTTGGAAAATTTTAAAGAACAGGAATTGCAAGTTGTAGAATTTTTTAAAGAAAATAATTTAACTGTAGAAAATGCCGAAAAACTTCGTGTTGAAGGTAATATGCAAAGTATAAGCGGCAAAAAAATCGAAATTGAACGAAAAATTTCAGAATTGGGAAGTGTAAATCCCAACGGCGTTGAAGAGTATGAAATACAATTAAGGCGTAGAGAGTTTTATGAAACACAAATTCATGACTTGGTAAAAGCGAAGGAAGGATTGCAAACTGTAATTGAAGATATAGATAAAAAAATGGAAAAAGAATTTAAAGATGCGTTTTCTTTAATAAATAAAGAGTTCAACCGCATTATGAATTTGATGTTTGACGGGGGTAAAGCAAGACTTGAATTGACAGATGAAAAATCTCCGTTGGATGGAGGTGTGGAAATTTATCTTCAACTTCCGGGTAAAAAACGCCAGTCATTGACGCTCATGTCCGGAGGTGAGCGTGCATTGACGGTAATAGCACTTCTTATTTCATTTATGGCATATAAACCGGCTCCGTTTTGTTTTGTAGATGAAATAGATGCATCGCTTGACGATGCAAATGTCGCACGATATAGCAGCATGATTGCAGATTACAAAAAGAAAACACAATTCATAGTTATATCGCATCGTAAAAAAACAATGGAATATGCCGATACCTTGCAAGGCGTTACGATGGGCGAAAAGGGTGTTTCATCGTTAATTACAGTTCATATGAAAGATTACATAAAGGAGAACAATAATGAGCTTTTTTGATCGAATAAAAAAAGGACTTGAAAAAACAAAAAAAGGATTAATACAAAATATTGAGTCTATAGTTATAGGATATGCACATATAGACGAAGAATTTTTAGATGATTTGGAAATGATTTTAGTATCCGGTGATTTGGGTGTAAGAACAACGGACTATCTTATGCGTCAAATCAGACGAGGAGTAAAAGAAGGCGATATTTCAAATACAAGCGAAGTTATGCCGTTTATTGAAAAAACAATGATTGAGCTTCTTACTGAAAATGATGAAAAAGAAGAAAATCATGTTCCCGAGGTATATTTAATTGTCGGTGTAAACGGTGTAGGCAAAACTACAACGATAGGTAAGTTGGCTTATCAGATGAGTAAAGCAGGTAAAAAAGTATTATTGGCGGCAGGAGATACTTATCGTGCTGCAGCATCCGAGCAGTTGACTATATGGGCTGAAAGGACAGGTTCGGACATAGTTAAACATGCGGAGGGAGCAGATCCGGCAGCAGTAGCTTTTGATGCATTGACAGCAGCGAAGGCAAGAAATGCAGATGTGGTATTGGTAGATACCGCTGGAAGAATTCAGACGAAAACAAACTTGATGAATGAACTTGGAAAAATAAATAAAGTAATGAAAAAAGTAATTCCAGATGCACCTCATCAGACACTTTTGGTGCTTGATGCCACAACCGGACAAAATGCAGTAAGTCAAGCAAAACATTTTAAAGAAGTGGTGGATATAACAGGAATAGTTTTGACAAAATTGGATGGAACCGCCAAAGGTGGAGTTGTATTGTCAATACATGAAGAATTGAAAGTTCCGGTCAAATGGATAGGACTTGGGGAACGTGAAGATGATTTACAGAAATTTGACGCATCCGTATTTGTAAAAGCACTTTTTGAAAACAGCGAACAATCAATGAAAGAAAGTACAAAAATATAATTGTAAATAATAATTTTAAACAGTTTGAAATTAACGGTAAAAAACGGTTTGCAACTTATAATTTGATAAGGGGCAAACCGTTTTATTTTTATGTTATGCAAAATATGGAAATTCAGATTTAATGCATATAAAAAACCTTTCAATTCACAATGAAGTAAACTGAAAGGTTTAGGTACAAAATTGTTAAACTTCAAAATATTTTTTTACATAATCTATAAAAATTTTTACCGGTGTAGACTGCGTCATTGCCTGTTTATATAACAAATGACTCGGGCGCATAAGCGGTCTGTGATGATTATCATAAACCGGTTCACGATTTATATGAGGCATGCATTTCGGAAGAATATCTGCCGGAACCAATGAATATCCAAGTCCCTGATTGACGATTTCAACACAAGTAAAACAATCACTTACCGTAAGCATAGATTGCGGAGAATCAGAAAAATTATGGCGCCACCATTTATCGCGTATTTCATCTAGAGAAGGATCTGAACGATAACGTATGGCAGGTTCTTTTATAAGTGTTTTATAATCTATCGTATGTGCCGAAATAAGGTACAAAGGTGCATCTTCCAATAAAATATCCGTGTCCGGCCAATCTTGATTACCACGTACAATTGCAAGATGAATATCTTCTTTTTTCAATAATTTTACCAGATGATCGCTTGTATCTGTTGTCAGAGAAATTTCAACATCATTGTAATTTGACAGAAAGCCTTTTAAAATTTTAGGAATATAAGATTGTGCAAATGATTCACTTGCACCTATACGTAAAACACCTGAAATGGAATTAGGTTCATGAGTAACATAATTCTTCATGTCTTGATATTGCTGGAGTTCTTTTTCCGCAAAAGAGTACAGTCTGTTTCCGGCGTCTGTAAAATGTACACCCTTATTTGTACGAATAAATAAAGGACAGCCTATTTCCTTTTCCATTTGGCTTAATCTATATGTCAAAGAAGGTTGAGTCATAAAAAGTCTTTTTGCGACTTTATTAATACTGCGTTCCTCTCGTAAATATATAAGAATTTTCCAATCTGTATTATTCATTTGACTGTTCCCCTTTTATAATTTTCTGATATAGAACTTTTTTATTATATTATAACAAATCAATAAAAATATCAATAATTTGTAAAACAAAGAGGAATAAATAAGCACTTGCAAAAATGCAGTATGAGAATATATAATATAAACATCTGAGATATATTCGGGCGATTAGCTCAGCTGGGAGAGCGTCTGCCTTACAAGCAGAATGTCGGCAGTTCGATCCTGTCATCGCCCACCAAAAAGAACACAGTTGTGTTCTTTTTTTCATAAAAAACAGTTGCAAAAAGCAAAAAACTTTGTTATTATAGCAAGGTAACATTCCTGAATAGCTCAGTTGGTAGAGCAATCGGCTGTTAACCGATCGGTCGTAGGTTCGAGTCCTACTTCAGGAGCCAATGGCCCGTTCGTCAAGCGGTTAAGACACCGCCCTTTCACGGCGGAGTCGGGGGTTCGAATCCCCCACGGGTCACCATTCGGGCGATTAGCTCAGCTGGGAGAGCGTCTGCCTTACAAGCAGAATGTCGGCAGTTCGATCCTGTCATCGCCCACCAAAAGGACACATATGTGTCCTTTTTTATTTTGCAAATTTTAAAAAAATAAAAACTCATAAACGCTTATCGTGAAATAAACATTTATGAGTAAGATTTAAATATTCTTTAAAATATTTAAAGATGAGTGATAATGACCTTCTTTAAAATGTTGATCTATTAAGAAATCGACAAATTTTTGAGTAATCGGAGAAAGTTCACGATTTTTCAAAGTATACAAGAATCTGTAACATCTGAACATGTCGGATGGAAGAATGTATACTTTCAAATCACCGGGAACGGGTTCTCCCGGACTTAAAGGTGCAAAAACAATCGCTCTGTTTTCCAACGCCCATTGTAAAGCTGTAGATTTGTTTGTACTTATTGATAAAGGATTTGTAGATATGAACAGAGTTTTGCAATAATTTGCAATTAATTCTTGTGACTCGGGAATAGTGCAAAACGGAACGTTCAATAAAGTACTTTTCAAAGATTTAATAGGAAACTTTAATAATTTCTTTTCATCATCAATAAATACATCGTTTTGTACGAAATTGTTTAGAAGTTTACTTTTTTTATTAATATAAATAGCCAATCGGGATTCACAAGTTAAATGTGTGTCAAATAATTCAGGTTGAGGTAGTAGTTTGTTGCATAATCCCAATTCAGCAATACCTGATTTAAGTAATTGCATTTGTTTGTTTATATCGTGCTCTTGAAAATCAAAATAGGTGTCGGGATAAATTTTTGTAAAAGGAATAACTGAAGCACTTATAATTCCCGAAGTAAGAGAAGAGGAAATTGCGATGTGAATGGTTCCTCTGGCACCGTTTGTGCAATTTATAATATCTTTTTCTATACTGTTTTCTATAGCTATAAGATTTTTGGCGCTTTTATACAAAATTTGTCCGGCAGGCGTGATTTCTATATGTCTTTGTCCGGGTCTTGTTTTAATTAATTGTGTTTTATATTTTTTTTGTAAAATTTTAATATGTCTTGTCAATGTAGGCTGAGCAATATGTAAAATACTTGCTGCACGTGTTAAACTTCCTGTTTCGGATATAGTAATGAAACTTTTATATAAAGATGTATCCACTTGATTTACTTATCCTCCCTATTAAATTTAACATCCTTATTTTATATCTAAAAAGAATATATAAATAAAACATTTATATATTCTGCATAAATATAAATAAAAAACATAATAGTATTCAGAAGCTATTATACATGTAATGCATGTATTGTTGCAAATTGCAGATTTTTTTCTTTACAATTTAAATTTTATTTGTTAATATTAAAGAAATTATGGCGATGAAAAAAAGTAGTAAGCACATAAAAGTGATTCAGGAAGAGTGTGAACCTGAAAAGTGCCGAAGGCGTTTTGGAGCTGTTGCCTGAATGGAGTAGGGCAATAATAAATTAAGGTGGGTATAATACCAATTAGGGTGGAACCGCGGGTAATCTCGTCCCTGTAACATTGATGTTACAGGGATTTTATATTTGGAAATAATTTAAGGAGGAATGAAATGACATTTCAGGAAATTATTTTTAATCTTCAAAAATTCTGGTCTGAAAAAGGATGTATATTGGAGCAACCTTATGATGTAGAAAAAGGTGCAGGTACAATGAATCCGGCTACTTTTTTAAGAACTATAGGGCCGGAACCTTGGAATGTTGCATATGTAGAACCGTCACGCAGACCTGATGACGGAAGATATGGAGAAAATCCGAATCGTTTATATCAACATCATCAATTTCAAGTAATTATGAAGCCTTCACCGGAAAATATTCAGGAAATGTATCTTGAAAGTTTGGAAGTTTTGGGAATATCTCCTAAAGACCATGATATAAGATTTGTAGAAGATAATTGGGAATCTCCTACACTCGGTGCATGGGGAATGGGTTGGGAAGTATGGCTTGACGGAATGGAAATTACGCAGTTTACATATTTCCAACAAATCGGAGGTATAGATGCGAATCCGGTATCGGTAGAAATAACTTACGGTCTTGAACGAATTGCAATGTATATTCAAGAAAAAGACAATGTATACGATTTGGTGTGGACAGAAGGAATAACCTACGGAGATATTTGGCATGAAAATGAATATGAACAATCCGTATACAGTTATGAACTTTCAAATCATGAAATGTTATTCTCTCTTTTTGATATGTATGAAAAAGAAGCAAAAGCCGTTATAGAAAAAGGATATGTACTTCCGGCATATGATTATGTATTGAAATGCTCGCACACTTTCAATTTGCTCGATGCTGCAGGTGCCATTTCCTTGTCGGAACGTACTGAATATATAGGAAGAGTACGTGCAATGGCAAGATTATGTGCAAAAGCATATTATGAAAAACGAAAAGAATTGGGATTTCCGATGTTGAAAGGATGTGAAGAACATGAGTAAAAATTTATTGCTTGAAATAGGAACGGAAGAAATGCCTGCGAAAATTATGCCGGGACTTGTAGAACAATTAAATCAACTTGCAAACATTGAAATGAAAAATGCAAGATTATCTTTTGACGATGTAAAAGTATATGCAACACCGAGAAGATTGGCAGTAATAATCGAAAAAAGCTCGGAAATACAATCAGATGAAAATTTAAGAAAGCGCGGACCTTCAATAAAAGCAGCTTTTGATAAAGAAGGAAATCCTACACGTGCATTACAAGGATTTGCCAAATCACAAAAAGTAGATATAGAAAAAATAGAAAAAGAAGGCGAATATACTTGGGCGAATATTACAAACAAAGGTAAAAAGATTCAAGAAGTATTGCCTGTTATATTCAAAAATTTAATTTCAAATCTTAATTTCTCAAGAAGTATGAATTGGGGAACTGAAAAAGAAAGATTTATAAGACCTATACGTTGGTTGGTTGCAATGTGCGATGAAGAAATAATTCCGGTAGAATTTGCACATGTAAAGAGCGGAAATATAAGCAGAGGTCATCGTTTCCTTGCAAGTGATCATGTAGAAATAAAAAATGCTGAAAGTTATAAAGAAACGATGAAAAAATCACTTGTAATAGTAGATCAAGATGAACGCAGACAAATGATTATAGAAGGGTTGAAAAAAGTTTCCGAAAAGCTTAACGGGATTTTGTGGGAAAATAAAGGATTACTTGAAGAAATAAATTATTTAGTAGAATATCCTACAGCATTGTACGGGAAAATTGATGAAAAGTTTTTACAACTTCCTGTACCGGCAGTTGTAACACCAATGCGTGATCATCAACGTTATTATCCGTTGAGAAATAAAAACGGTAAGCTCATGCCGTATTTTCTTACTGTTAGAAACGGTGGAACGCAATCTCTTGAAAATGTAAAAGTAGGAAACGAGCGTGTACTTCGTGCGAGATTGGAAGATGCACAGTTTTTCTTCGATGAAGACAGAAAAAAATCTTTAGAAAATTTCAGAGAAAATCTTAAACGAATAAATTATCAAGAAGGAATGGGAACTATGCTTGATAAAGCAAATCGTTTAAGCGCTTTGACGGAATTATTTGCAAAAGAATGGAAACTTTCCGATGAAGAAGCAAAAGACTTGAAACGAGCATCTTATTTATCCAAATCAGATCTTGCTACACATATGGTAACGGAATTCACTGAACTTCAAGGAGAAATGGGTAAAGAATATGCGCTTTTGGACAACGAAAAAGAAACCGTTGCAAATGCGATATTTGAACAATATCTTCCAAGATTTTCAGGAGATGTTTTACCGAAAAGCAATATAGGACGTGCATTGTCACTGGCAGATAAATTGGATAATTTAACTGCAACGTTTTTAAGAGGACTTATACCCACAGGTTCACAAGATCCGTTTGCATTAAGACGTCAGACAATCGGAATTGTAAATATACTTAATGACGGAAAAATACACTGGGATATTACAAGCGGAATAAAAAAAGCATTGAACTTACTATCCGATGATGAAAAACAAAAAAACAAAGTGCTTTTGCAAATTTTGGAGTTTATACGTCAAAGAGTGAAAGTTATAATGTCGGATTTGAAAATAGATTATGATATTGTAGATGCGGTATCCGATGATATGACCGATATTTATGCAGTGTTTAGAAAAGCAAATGCGGTTATAGAGATGAATGTGAAAGAAGAAATAGAACTCAGACAAGTAGTAACAAGACTTTCACACATAACAAAAGATAAAAATCCGGTAAAAATTCAAGAAAGTTTATTAGAAGCAAATGAAGAAAAAGAACTTTATAAAGCGTACATAGAAATTGCCGATAAATTAAAAGCAGAATGTGAAGCTCATGAATATATAAAAATGTTTGAACCTTTGAAAAATTTGGTTAAATACATAAATGCATTTTTGGACTCAGTCATGGTTATGGTTGAAAATGAAGATGTAAAAAATAACAGAATTTCATTACTTATTGAGGTTTTGAATCTTTATAAAATGTGGGGAGACTTCAGTAAGTTGGTATAAGAAAAGAAAGAGCAAATTGCTCTTTCTTTTTTTACGGAATAATATTTTTTATGATAGGATAACAATGTATTTAAAAATTAAAAATATAAAAGATAACATTGAATAAATAATATAAACAATAAAATGAATTATAAAATTTATATGTTATAATATCAAAAACAATTGAAATTAATTATAAACAGGAGGATATATGAGCGGATTTGTTTCATTGGGTATAATTCCTGAAATATCAGAATATTTGAAAAAAAGAGGGATTATAAATCCTATGCCCATACAGAAAGAAGTTATTCCTGCAATTTTTAAAGGAAGAAATATTATAGGTCGTGCTCAGACCGGTACAGGAAAAACTTTGGCTTACTTGCTTCCTCTGGTACAACGTATAAAAAAAGAAAGTTCAAGTACGCAAGTTATTATTATGGCACCGACAAGAGAATTGTCCAGACAAATTTATGATGTATTATCAGATTTTTCAAAATTGCTGAATGTCGACAGTGTAGGTGTTATCGGTGGAAGAACTATAGAAAATCAAATACAAAAATTAAAAAGAAATCCACATATTATTGTCGGTACACCCGGACGTTTAATCGATCATATAAGAAAAAATACTATAGATTTGACACAAGTAAAAACAGTCGTTTTGGACGAAGCGGATCAAATGCTTGCTGCAGGATTCAGGGAAGATATAGAAATATTGATTGATATGACTCCTAAAAAGCGTCAAATTCTTATGCTTTCTGCAACAATTACCGAAGAGTCTAAAAAATTGGCGAGAAAATATGTAAAAGCCCCTCTTATAGCGGATGTATCTGAAAAAGAAGTCGCATCAACTGTAGAACAAAGAATTTACGAAACAACAGAGGCAGGTAAATTGAAATTACTTGTTAAACATTTGAAAGAAATGAATCCTTATATGGCAGTTGTTTTTTGTAATACACGTGAAGGTGCTTATGAACTTGCAGGCGAAGTATATAGAGCAACACATATGGTTGTAGATCAATTGCATGGAGATATGACACAAGGTCAAAGAAATCATGTAATCAGACAATTTTCAAAAGCTGCAATACAAGTTTTGGTTGCATCGGATATAGCCGCAAGGGGTCTTGATGTAGAAGGTGTGACACATGTATTCAACTATGATATACCTACAGATTTAAAATATTATGTTCATAGAATAGGTCGTACAGGAAGAGCCGGAACTAAAGGGATGGCCATTACATATGTAACGCCCAAAGATGCAGTTATGTTGAGAAAACTTGAAAAAAGTATTCATGAAACATTGACAAGATATGATGAAAGGGGTCGAGTAAAAAAAGTAAGACAAGCGAAACCTAAAAGACGTGTTGTGACGCCGGGAATGTACAAGCCTACAAAGAAAAAAGAACATAAAGCGCTTGGACACAAGGGCAGAAACATGCGTCAGAGAAGAAAGAAAACTTTATAATTTTATATTCACTAATGCCGGTATCTTTTAAGAATCGGACAATTGAATAAGATTAAATTTTATTACGACTTGTATCTTTTTAAAAGAACGAGAGCGGAGGATTTTATGGAAAAAACATGTATTGTAAATAAGCAGAAACATTTTTTCAGTGTCAGACAATTGACAATATCTGCGATATTGTCGGGATTGACGATATTTCTGGGATTGACCGGATATGGATTTGTACCGTTGGTTTTTATGAATGCAACCGTTTTGCATATACCTACGATAATAGGTACCTTGGTAGGAGGTCCGAAAGTAGGTGTTGCAGTAGGATTTTTGTTCGGATTGTTTTCATTTATACAGAGTATTCGAGCGCCAAGTCTTTTGTTGCAGTTTGCATTAACTGAGAGTATTATTTATGATGCATTTATATGTATTGTGCCTCGTATGTGTATATGTGTTGCAGTGTGGACGGTTTATAAATATTTCAAAGGAAATGAGACGGTTCGTGTTTGTCTTGCAGCGGTATTGGGTACAGTTACAAATACAGTATTATTTTTGGGAACATGGTTTGTTTTAATCGGCCAAACTTATTCTTTGGCAAAAGGTATACCGATAAGTACAACATTTTCACTTTTGACAGGTATAGTGGCAATGAACGGAATTCCGGAAGCTTTATTGTCAGGTTTAATAGTTACTCCGATTATAAAAGCCTTGAAAAAAGCAATAAAAAATTAATAAAAATAAAAATGCAACTTTTGAAAAACAAAAGTTGCATTTTTTTAAAATTCACTGCCGTTTCTTAATCTTTCATCACATTCTTCAATAAGTTTTTTCAAATTCACACCGGATTTCTCACAAAGTTTTCCTATAGGCGTTTGTATATCTGAAGGCATATCTATTTTATATGATTGGAAAATAGAAAGCAGTTGAGGATAAAGTGTAAGAATTTCTTCCATAGGAGTATTTTCCGTAAGAAGAGGCTTATTATATTTATCAGCTATAAATTCATTCATTTCACCTAAAATTTCAAATACATCCAATCCATGTGCCTGTGCAGCTTGCCATACATTTTCATCATAGGAAACAAAGCAACCAACACAAGACATTCCATATTCCAAAAGGAACGGACCCATATCGGGATAAACTTCTATAACTTGCATTATGTTATGTTCCGGACGAATAAAATCTCCGGGAGACAAAGTCGGAAGGTTAGGATCCAAATAACTGTTTGTCGATGAAGAACCGCTGGAAACCGGAATATCGGATTCGGTTTCCAAAACGATATCCCTGAATTTGTCATAACCTGTTTCAGCAATAAATTCGTCCATTGTTTGATAATTTTCATGTTCAAGGTAGTACGTGCATGCTTTCAAAATTATTTGAACGGCATCTGTAGGAAATTGTGCGAAAGCAAAAAATGTTTTTGCACCGGTATATATATCCCAACCGTCGGACATACCTACAGAATACATAGGTAACGGCGAATTGATTGTACAAGTCAAAATACATGAAGGCCATGAACCGAATGCTGAAAGTCCTATTTCCGAAAGAATTTTTTCAACATCGTCTTTTGACAGTCCGGATATAACAGGTCTGAATTTTTTATCAAGTGTAAATGTACAATCATGTTTTGCTGCAACTTTTTTCATACGCTTTTTGAAGTCTGCACGACCTTCTTCCAAGTCTGGGATAAAGTCAATCTCAAGAGAGAAGCTTAAATTATCGACTGTCATAAAAAACTCCTTTTAAAATAAATTTTAATAAATATTGTGTTGATAAGAATATCAATTCAATTATACTAAATTGAATAAAAATGATACAATTAAAAACGAAAAAAATAAAAAAATGACAAAATTGAATAAGGATATATAATGAATGAAATAAATATTATAACAAAAAAACATGAAAATAAGAAGAAAAAAACAGTATTGAAAATAATAATAATCTTGCTTATAACGGTTATAGCGGCAATAGCCGTTCTGATAAAAATAACTCCTCCGCCCCCGCAGAAGCCTCAAATGAAAGTTTTACCTCAAGTAGATGCGGTTTCGGTTGCGATTGCAGATGGAAATACCGGAAAATTTTTAGGTGGGAAAGATTCAGAATTGCGAGTCTATCCGGCAAGCACTACCAAAATACTTACTTGTATAATTGCACTTGAAGAAGGTCACGATAAATTAAATGATAATGCATTGATTACACCAAATGCAACAAAGCAGGACGGAACATGTTTGGGATTGAAACCCGATTTACCCATATCTTTACAAGAATTGCTTTACGGAATGATGCTTGTTTCAGGAAATGATGCGGCAGTGTCCGTGGCTGAAACTGTGGGCGGAGATTATGAAACATTTATTAAGTTGATGAATGCAAAAGCAAAAAATATAGGTGCTGTAAATTCAAATTTTGTAAATGCAAACGGATTAACGGATAAAAATCATTATACAACAGCAAGCGATATGGCAAAAATTGCAGTATATGCAATGAAAAATCAAAATTTCAGGAAAATAGTTAAAGAACCTTTCCATATGATGACATATAGAGACGGAACAATCAGAAGAATAGAAAACAGAAATGAATTTTTGGAAAGCGGATATGAAGGTGCCAACGGAATTAAAACCGGAATGACAGAAGCTGCGGGAGATTGTTTAGTTGCATCTGCAGAACGTGAAGGTCATCTTGTTGTAGTTTCCATATATAATGACGAAAACAGGTGGGAAGATGTAAAAAAATTGTTGGATTACGGTTTTGATGCCATAAAAAATGAAGAAATGTATGAAAAAGCCATGCGTGAAGAACCTTTTGTTTACAAAGTGGTAAATAGGATAATGGGGAATGAATAAAATGAGAAAAAATAAAAAACAACCTATCTTGAAGCGTTTATTTCCACATAGCCCTTTGTTACGTATAATTTTTGTTTTAGCAGTTATAATTGCTCTTTTTACGGTTGTACAAAATGTATATCGTTTTTATGAAATAAAAGTTTTGGAAATAGAATTGAAGCAAGAAAAAGAAAAGTTAAATGCAGAGAAACAGGATTTGGAAAAAAGAAAAGAGGAACTTAACGATTCCTCAAAAATTGAGCAAAAAGCAAGAGATGAATTGGGACTTGTAAAAAAAGGCGAACTTCCTTATGTAAGGTAGTATAGTGATGTTTGCACTTGTATGTGTTTTTTCGTATAATAAAAAAAACTGTTGATTAAGGGGGACGTTATTTTTTCATGGCTTTAGAAGTGGGTAGTATTGTAGAAGGAAAAGTAAGCGGAATAGTAAAATTCGGAGCATTTGTAGATTTGGGAGAAGGGAAAACCGGTTTGGTACATATTTCGGAAATTGCACACGAATATGTTGAAGATGTTAATGAATTCTTGAAAGTCGGAGATGAAGTAAAGGTAAAAATAATTTCAATTGATAATCATAACAAATTTGCTTTGTCAATAAAGCAAGCACAATCAAATCCTGAGCATAAGAAAAGTTATGAAAAAGGGAATAAATCAAGTGAATATAAAAATTTTCACCATGAAAACAATTTATCCGCAAAAGGAACCCATGCATATCGGAAATCGGGAAATGCTCAAAATTCTCGTTCATTTCAAGCTGAACGTAAACGTGAAGATATAACGTCATTTGAAGATAAAATAAGTAAATTTTTAAAAGAAAGTGATGAACGATTATTGGATTTGAAACGTAATGTAGAATCAAAACGAGGTGGCCGGGGCGGTCGCAGATCCGATTAACTGTAAAGAGCGTCTCAGATGCTCTTTTTTCTTTGTTGGAGGAATACAGATGAAGAAAACAATAATTGATGTAGGAACCAATTCGGTCCGCATGCTAATAGCAGAAAAAAAAGACGGAAACGAATGGGAAACTTTAGATAAACGATTGAACAGTACACGACTTGGAGAAGGAATGTCCGATAATGCCGTTATTTTGGACAGTGCAAGAAAACGTACCAAAATGGCAGTAGAGGAGTTTATAGATATTTCCAAAAAACAAAATTCGGAAAACATATTTATATATGGAACATCAATTATGAGAGATGCTCAAAACGGAAAAGATTTTTCAGATGAAATAAAAAAATCTACAGGAATTCCCGTTACTGTTTTATCCGGAAAAGATGAAGCATATTACAGTTATATAGGTGCATCGGGAAATTCTTCGGCAGTTACAGCCGTTGTAGATGTCGGAGGAGGATCTACCGAAATTTGTGTAGGTTTAGGTGCGGAAGTTGATTGCCGTTATAGCTTCAATTTGGGATGTGTACGTGATTCCTGTGCTTTTGATATGACAACCGCACGCGGTATAGGAGAATTGAAAAAGCACTGTTTTTCATTATTCAAGAGTGCCGATAGTATAGCTTCCGTTAAAAGATGGATTGCCGTAGGAGGTACAGCAACATCTATGGCATCTATTTTATTGGAAATGGAAATTTATGATTCGGAAAAAATACAAGGTTGCATCCTTAAGCAAGAAGATGTTCAACGTCTTTCAAAAGAACTTTCTCGAATGTCTCATGAAGAAAGATGTGCATTGAAGGGGATACCTGAAGAACGTGCGGATATAATAGTTGCTGGAAGTGTAATAATAGACAGTTTAATGGAATATTTTGCATTGAGTGAATTTATTGTAAGTGATAAAGATTTATTGGAAGGACTGCTTGAAGCGGATATTTTAAAACATAAAGAAAATGAATGATAAAAATAAGTTTTTAAAAAAAGTAAAAAAATTTGCAGATGATAAAATGCTATGGACAAAAAAAGATAAAATTTTACTTGCAGTATCCGGAGGACCTGACTCCTTGGGTTTATTACTTGCGATGAATGAACTTAAAAGTAGTGAAGGGTTTTCTATAGGATGTTGTACTATAGATCATCATCTCAGAAAAGAAAGTGCGGAAGAAGTTATTTATGTAAATAAAATTTGTGAAGAATTGGGAATAGATTGTAAAGTTATCGATATAAATGTAAAAGAAAGACAAGAAGAAAGCAATAAATCATGTGAAACTGCAGCAAGAGAACTTAGATACGAAGCATTAAAAGAAATCTTTACAAAATATAAATATACTAAAATTGCATTGGCACATCATTCTGACGATCAAGCTGAAACCGTTATTCATCGTCTGATCAGAGGGGGAGGTATGACAGGATTATCCGGAATGCTTCCTAAAAGAGAATATTTTATACGACCGTTTTTAGCTGTAACAAAAAAAGAAATTCAAGCGTATATAGATGAATTTCCTTATATACCGGCACATGATAAAACAAATGATATTCCGGATGTTACAAGAAACAAAATACGACTGCAGCTTATTCCTTATTTAAAAAAATATAATCCCAATATTGTAAATACAATATGCAGAACGGCAGCCATAATGCAAGATGAGGATGAATACATAAGAGCGGAAGTTTTAAACTTTGCAAAAAAACATATAAAAAAAGAACATGGATTTACGGTATTGAATACTGAAGAATTTAAATTTGTAATGCCTGCTTTACAAAGAAGAATTATAAGATATATTTTTTCGGAGTATAATAATGAGCACTATACCCTTGATTATATTTCTGTAGAGAGATTTCGTGAGTTGATATATTCCGGGAAAACAGGAAATATAACTTCTTCATCGAACGTGCTTTTAAAAATAGAAAAAGGATACTGTATATTTACGAAAGGGAATACAAGAAATTTAAAATCATTTAAAATTATCGGTAATATTGATTATAGATATGAAGAATATATGAAAAATATTTTCCTAAATCAATCATATGCTGATATAATGAAACAGTGCGTTGAAAAGTCAAAAAAGATTTGTGAATTGGGAAAATATTCATTATATGAATATAGAACCACGTCGAAGCCTGAGGTTGTACTTCGTAATCAATACGTTCTTGATGCCGATAAAGTAGGTAAATTGAAGCTCAGATATAAAAAGAACGGAGATATGTTCAGTCCTAACGGTATTGACGGAACTCAAAAAATTGTAAAATGTATGCAGTCTTTAAGGATTGATTCGGCGGACAGAAAAACATGGCCGCTTCTTGCAGATGAAAACAATATTTATTGGATTCCGTTTTGCAGAGGAAGCAGAGAGGCTCGTGTAACAGATAAAACGACCGATTTTTTGGTGGTTACCTTAATAAAATGAACAGGAGAGAGTTATAAAAAATGTTGAAAAGCGACATTAAGGAAATTTTGATTACTGAAGAACAATTAAAAAGACGCACAGAAGAAATCGGTGCGCAAATAACAAAAGATTATGAAGGTAAAGATGTAATACTTGTAGGTGTTCTTAAAGGTGCAATGCCGTTTTTATGTGATTTGATGCGACAGATACATTTACCTGTTTCAATAGATACTATTTGCGTATCAAGTTACGGTGCAGGAACTGTATCCAGCGGAGAAGTACAAATAAAAAAAGATATTGACAGTGATATAAAAGGCAAACATGTAATAATTGTCGAAGATATTATAGATACAGGTATTACTATGGCAGCTTTAAAAAATATTTTTTGCGAAAGAGGAGCGGAATCCGTAGAAATTGCTGTGTGTCTTGATAAAAAAGAACGTAGACAAAGAGAAGTTTTTACAAAATATGTAGGATTTGAAATACCTGATGAATTTATAGTAGGATATGGATGTGATTATGCGGAAAAATATAGAAATTTACCGTATATTTGTACATTATATCCGAGTGTTTTTGAACACATTTAATTTGATTAAATAAGTAAATTTGTGTTAGAATAACTGTTAACATAAATTTAAAATATACTAATAGCAAAAGGAGGAAAATATTGAATAAGTTTGCTAAAAATGTGGCACTTTACGTATTAATTATTATAGTTGCGGTGTCCATATTCAATACTTTTGTACATCCTCAGCAAAAACATTCTGAAATTGCATATAGCGATTTTATTTCTCAAGTAGACAATAAGAATGTGTCTTCTGTAGTGATGACGGAAAATTCTATTACAGGCAAATTGAAAGACGGTACAGTTTTTTCGACTTATGCACCGGATAATGATCCGACGCTTTTACCGAAATTAACTAAGTCTGAAGTTGCTATAAATGTTAAACCACCGGAACAACCTTCATGGTGGATGAGTTTGTTATCTTCTGTACTTCCGATTGTAATTCTTGTTGTAGTTTGGTTCTGGATTATGAATCAGACTCAAGGCGGAGGAAGAGTAATGACATTTGGTAAATCAAAAGCCAAAATGGCAGGCGAAGGTAAGATACACGTTACTTTTAAAGATGTTGCAGGTGCAGATGAAGCGAAGGAAGAACTTGCCGAAGTGGTAGATTTTCTGAGAAATCCCGGAAGATATACCGATATAGGTGCAAAAATTCCTAAAGGTGTACTTTTAGTAGGACCTCCGGGAACGGGTAAAACACTTCTTGCAAGAGCTGTTGCCGGTGAGGCCAGAGTTCCTTTCTTTTCAATATCGGGTTCCGATTTTGTAGAAATGTTTGTAGGTGTGGGTGCATCACGTGTACGTGATTTATTTGCACAAGCCAAGAAAAATGCACCGTGTATTCTTTTTATAGATGAAATTGATGCCGTAGGTCGTCAAAGAGGTTCAGGTTTGGGCGGCGGTCACGATGAGCGTGAACAGACACTCAATCAACTTCTCGTAGAAATGGATGGGTTCGGTATTAATGAAGGTATAATTACTATCGCAGCAACAAACAGACCGGATATATTGGATCCCGCATTACTTCGTCCGGGCAGATTTGACAGACGAGTTATTGTAGGAAAACCGGATTTACGCGGAAGAGTTGCGATATTAAAAGTTCATGCAAGAAATAAACCTTTGGATAAAGATATAAATCTTGAAACGATTGCTAAAAAAGTTCCGGGATTTACAGGTGCCGATTTGGCCAATTTGCTGAATGAAGCAGCACTTTTAGCAGCAAGAACAAATCGAAAACTTATAACCATGCAAGACTTGGAAGAAGCCAGTGAAAAAGTAGCCTATGGTCCTGAAAGAAGAAGTCATAAAGTCAGTGAAGAAGAACGCAGACTTACAGCTTATCATGAATCGGGACATGCTATTATGGCAACAGTACTTAAAGATGCTGATCCCGTTCATAAGGTTACAATTGTTCCGCGTGGACAAGCAGGCGGATATACAATGATGCTTCCTCATGAAGAACGTTCATTCATAACGAAAGCTCATTTGCTCGCAAAATTACGTGTAGCTTTGGGAGGACGTTGTGCCGAACAGATAATATTTAACGAAATATCAAGCGGAGCGTCCGGAGATTTACAGCAAGTTACGGCAATTTTGAGAAAAATGGTTATGGAATGGGGTATGAGTGAAAGACTCGGACCGATGATTTTCGGAGAACACCAAGAACAAATCTTTTTAGGAAAACAGCTCGGATCCGAAAGAAATTACGGAGAAGACGTAGCTTCCGCCATTGATGAAGAAATGCATAAATATCTTATGGATGCACTTAACGATACTATGAGAATTTTGAATGAAAATATCGAAGTATTACACGCAATGGCAAAAGCTTTACTTGAAGAAGAAACTATAAACAAACAACAAGTTGAAAACTTATTCAAGTATCATTCAATTTACGCACCCGGTGAAGAACCGATGCCTATACTTGAAAGCGATGATAATTGATAAAGTCAAAAAGCCGCAACAGGCTTTTTGCTTTGAAAATACTTTTATTAAAACTTGACATGAGTATTGTAAAAAGTTATAATACTCCTTGTGAGATTTGTCCGGAACCCACTAGCCCCGGAGGAAGGATAAAATCTTGCGTTCAGTTTTAGGAGGAAAAGAAATGAAAACTACTTTTATGGCCAATGCGGGAAATATTACTCGCAAATGGTATATTGTTGATGCTGAAGGCAAGACGCTCGGCCGCTTGGCAGCAGGAGTCGCAGAAGTCCTTCGGGGAAAAAATAAAGTTACTTTTACACCACATGTAGATACAGGTGATTTTGTAATTGTAATTAATGCAGAAAAAGTTGTATTGACAGGTAAAAAGGCATTGAAAAAAGAATATTTCCATTATTCCGGATACCCGGGTGGAGATAAATTTACAAAAGCAGGTGAAGCTCTTCGTAAGAAGCCGGTTTGGGTTCTTGAACATGCAATCAGAGGTATGTTGCCAAAGAACAAATTAGGTGATCAGATGTTCCGCAAGTTGAAAGTTTATGCTGGCAGTGAACATCCGCATGCAGCACAGAAACCTGAAGAATTAGTTTTTGATATTCGCTAACCCGGAAAGGAAGGAAAAAATTATGGCAGAAGCTATTTACTACGGTACAGGTCGTAGAAAAACATCCGTTGCCAGAGTCCGTCTGGTACCGGGTCAAGGAAATATTACAATAAATCGTCGTTCCATGGATGACTACTTCGGTCTTCAGACATTGGAATTGATTGTTAAACAGCCGCTTGAATTGACAGGAACAACATCGGCATATGATGTTATCGTAAGTGTAAAAGGCGGTGGACATACAGGTCAGGCAGGTGCAATCAGACACGGAATCAGTCGTGCTCTTTTGGAAGTAGATGCAGACTACAGAAAAGTTCTTAAGAGTGCAGGATTGCTTACTCGTGACCCGAGAATGAAAGAACGTAAGAAATACGGTCTTAAAAAAGCAAGAAAAGCAAGTCAGTTCTCAAAACGTTAATATTTGTAATAAAAGCCGGATTATCCGGCTTTTTAATTTTTCAGAATATATATTTAGTGCATTTTCAAAATTTAGTGCATTTCCAAAAAAAAAATTGTATAATGTATTGTATGTAAATATAGAAGGTTAAAAGACAGAGGAGGACGAGAAATGTTCGAAACATTTCAAATGGAACTTGCAGGCCGTCCATTAATTATTGAAACAGGCAAGATGGCAAAACAGGCAAGCGGATCAGTATTGGTTAGGTATGGAGACACTGTTGTTCTTGTAGCGACAACATGGAGTAAGGAACCGCGTGAAGGAACAGATTTCTTTCCGCTTACGGTAGATTATGAAGAAAAAATGTATTCAGTAGGTAAGATGCCTGGAGGATTTCTCAGAAGAGAAGGACGTCCGGGTAATTCTGCCGTTTTAAATGCACGACTTATCGATCGTCCTATTCGTCCATTATTTGATAAAAGATGCAGACATGACGTTCACGTAGTTGCAACGGTTCTTTCGGTTGATTATGATAATGCACCGGAATTGTGCGGATTACTTGGAGCATCTGCTTCAATTGCGATTTCAGATATTCCTTGGGACGGTCCGGTAGCGGGTGTCAGGGTCGGTAAAGTTGATGGTGAATTTGTTGTAAATCCAACTCAAGAACAGTTGGAACGCTCTACGATGAATATTACAGTAGCAGGTTCTGAAACAGCTATTTTGATGGTTGAAGGCGGAGCAAAAGAAGCATCGGAGGAAGAAGTTCTTGATGCAATTATGTATGCTCACACCGTAATAAAACAACTTGTTGAATTTCAGAAAAAAATAATTGAAAAAGTAGGCAAGCAAAAGAAAGAATTGGTTTTTTCAGAAATACCCGAAGAAATAGAAAAAGCTATTTATGAATATGCTGAAAACAATTTGAGAGAAGCAATTTTCAATCCCGATAAGCTTACAAGAGAAGCTCATATGGAAGAAGTAAGAAAAGAAGCTGAAAATCATTTTAAAGAAATTTATCCGGATAATGAATCCGATGTAATTACTTGTTTGGATCATTTGACCAAATCTATTGTAAGAAAAATGATTTCTGTAGATAAAATTCGTCCGGATGGAAGAGCATTGGATGAAATTCGTCCTATTACCTGTGAAGTAGGTATGATTCCGAGAACACACGGTTCAGCTTTATTTACTCGCGGTCAAACTCAAGCGTTGACAATTACAACATTGGCACCGATGAATGAAACTCAAATTATTGATGATTTAACATTGGTAAATGAAAAGCGTTATATTCACCAATATAATTTCCCTTCATATTGTGTAGGAGAAACTAAGAGTTCAAGGGGACCGGGACGTCGTGAAATCGGGCATGGAGCATTGGCTGAACGTGCGTTGGAACCGGTTATTCCGTCAGTAGATGAATTTCCGTATGCTATACGTGTAGTTTCGGAAATTTTGGAATCAAATGGATCATCATCACAAGCATCTGTTTGCGGAAGTACAATGTCGCTTATGAATGCAGGTGTTCCGATACATGCACCGGTAGCCGGAATAGCAATGGGACTTGTAAATGAAGGTGAGCATTTTACAATTTTGACAGATATTCAAGGTATGGAAGATGCTCTGGGAGATATGGACTTCAAAGTGGCAGGTACTGCAAAAGGTATTACTGCAATTCAAATGGATATAAAAATTCATGGATTGTCACGTGAAATTTTGATGGCTGCATTGAAACAGGCACATAAAGGTAGAATGTTTATTTTAGGGAAAATTGCAGAATGTATTTCAAAACCTGCAGAACATTTGTCACCATATGCACCAAAAATTATTACACTTACAATTCCTGTAGATAAAATTCGTGATGTAATCGGTACCGGAGGAAAAACAATTAACAAGATAATAACCGAAACCGGTGTAAAAATGGATGTTGAAGAGGACGGAAGAGTTTATATTGCTTCAGTTGATGAAGAAGCAGCGCAAAAAGCTAAGAAGATGGTTGAGTCGTTAACGCATGAATTTAAGCCGGGAGAAGTATATCTCGGTAAGGTTACACGCTTGATGAAATTCGGTGTATTTGTTGAAATTTTACCGGGACAAGAAGGAATGGTGCATATTTCACAATTGGCATTGAAACGTGTAGAAAAAGTAGAAGATGTTGTTCATGAAGGCGATGAAATCATGGTAAAGGTAATGGAAATCGATGATAAAGGAAGAATTAATTTATCTAGAAAGGCATTGCTTCAGGAGAAGAAAAATGAACAATAAACGCGGTTTTGAGATTGTAACGGAATGGAAAGATAAAGCAATTTCATTGCCGGAACGTAAAACAATTGCGAGTGCAGGATATGATATTGAAAGTGCGATTGATGCGGTTATTGAAAAAGGAAAAATGAAAATAATTCCTACAGGATTGAAAGCATATATGGGAAATGATGAGTACTTAAGTATTCATATACGTTCAAGTATTGCCATAAAAAAAGGAATTGTATTGATGAATTCAACAGGAATTATAGATGCAGATTATTATAATAATCCTGAAAATGAAGGGCATATTATGATTGCATTGTATAATACAAGTGAAACTGATTTTTCCGTAACCAAAGGGGAACGAATTGCACAAGGAATTTTTCAAAAATATTTAAAAATTGAAAATGACAATTCAGAAAGTACGAGAAAAGGCGGATTTGGAAGTACAGGAAAATAAATAAAAAGTTTCGGTGAAAACCGAAACTTTTTTGAATGCAATTAATACTGAAATTGAGTATAATATACTTTAATAGAATAAATTGGTAGAAATAAGTGAGATAAGAATGATTAACGAAAGAGAACAATGTAAAAACACAAAAAAAGTATCATTCATAACATTGGGATGCAAGGTAAATCAATATGACAGTGATGCTATGCGTACACTTTTTATACATAGAGGATATAAACCTGTCGAGCATTCTGAAGTTGCCGATGTTTATATTATAAATACTTGTTCAGTTACAAGTATAGGTGATAGGAAATCAAGACAAGTTATACGTAAAATACGTAGAAACAATCCTGATGCCGTTATTGCCGCAACAGGGTGTTATGCTCAAGTTGCACCGGAAGAATTGGAAAAAATGGGAGATGTCGATGTAATTGTCGGGCATCAAAACAGAAATAAAATAGTAGATTATATAGAAGAAGCCAAAAAAAGTGAAAAAATGGTAAATGCAGTCAAGGATATAATGTCAATACGTGAATATGAAAATTTGACAGTAGATCCGGAAGGCGAAGTAAAAGCTCGTGCATTTGTAAAAGTGCAAGAGGGGTGTGATAATTATTGCACTTTTTGCATTATTCCGTATGCAAGAGGAAGGTTGAAATCAAGAAAACAAGAAGATGCTGTTGATGAAATCAAAAAACTGGTAGAAAAAGGTTACAGAGAAGTAGTTTTAACAGGAATACATTTAGGTAATTACGGAAGAGATTTAAAAAACGGAACATCTTTATCAACATTGGTATCTGAACTTTTGAAAATTCCGAATCTTTTAAGAATACGTTTAGGCTCAATTGAATCTGTAGAACTTTCAGATGAATTGATAAATATCATAAAAAATGAAAAACGTGTTTGTCATCATTTGCACTTGCCGTTGCAGTCAGGTTCGGATGCGGTACTTAAAAGTATGAACAGGCATTATAGGCTTAGGCAATATAAAGATTTGATTGCTATGCTTAGGGAAAAAATCCCGAATTTGGCACTTACCACAGATTTGATTGTAGGATTTCCGGGAGAAACCGAAGAAAACTTCAAAGAAACTTTAAATACTTTACATGAATTGAAATTTTCCGCAATACACGTATTTCCTTTTTCAAAGCGTACGGGAACACCGGCAGCAATGTATCCCAATCAAATTACTAATGAAGAAAAGAAAAAACGTGTTCATCGTGTACAAGAGTTGGAAAAAAAGATTTCAAAAGAATTTAGATGTGAATTTTTAAATAAAATTGTACATGTATTGGCTGAAAACAAGAAAGAAGAATATTTTGAAGGATTTTCCGATGAGTATATTCGTGTTACTATAAAAGGGGAGAATGTAAAAAGGGGACATTTATACTCCGTTATTGTAGAGGAAGTTACCGATGAGGGACTTATAGGTAGAGTTATAGAGGAGGTTTAAAATGGATAATTGTTTATTTTGTAAAATTGCAGCAGGAGAAATCCCGAGCACGAAAGTTTATGAAGATGAAAAGTGGTTTGCGTTCAAAGATATACAGCCATGTGCTCCGGTACATATTTTAGTTATACCTAAAACACACGTAAAAAATATTTTAGATATAAATACAAAAAGCAATGAAATTTTTTCGGATTTCTTTTTGAAGATAAAAGAAATAGCTGAAAATGCAAATTTAGGTAAAAACGGATTTCGTTTAGTTATGAATACAGGGGAAAAAGCGGGACAAACAGTATTTCATTTTCATGCACATATTATCGGAGGAAAAGATATGGGATGGCCGCCGTTTCCGGAAGCCGTCAAGCATTAAAAATTACCATATTTTGAATTGAAATCTGAAGTTCAATACTTTTTAGTACTTTTAGATTGACATCAATTCATGAATATTTTATAATTTAATAGTGTGCATTAGCACCCCATCAGTCTTATTTGGAGGGAGGGATATAGATGTCTGAAGTAAAAGTCCAAAAGGGCGAATCTCTTGATAGTGCTCTTCGCAGATTTAAACGTTCCTGCCAAAAAGCCGGGGTTCTTTCTGAAGTAAGAAAACGTGAACATTATGAAAAGCCAAGCGTAAGACGTAAGCTTAAATCTGAGGCCGCAAGAAAACGCAAATTTAAATAGTTTGTTATTTTATCGGTTTTGTTCGATTTAATAAGGTTTTTATTTTAAGTCGTTCGTAACGTTAAGGTCAAGGTGATAGTTGTGTCATTAAAACAGCAGCTTATGGCAGATATGAAGGCTGCCATGAAAGCTAAAGAAAACGGTAAGCTTGCATTAAATGTAATTAGAATGGCAAGAGCACATATAAGACAAGCTGAAATTGACAACGGACACGCAGACTTCGATGATGATCAGGTTCTTACAATTCTACGTAAGGAAGTTAAGCAGCGTAAAGAAACGCTTGCGGAAATAAAAGATTCCGGTAGAGAAGACCTGGTTGAGGCGACACAGGCTGAAATTGATATATTACAAAAATATTTGCCTGCAGAGCTTTCAGCAGAAGCTGTCAAGAAGGTTGTAGTGGAAATCGTAAATGCAATGAACCCTGAAGACAGAAAGATGGGTTTGGTTATGAAATCCGTTATGGCTAAGTTGAGAGGTAAAGCGGACGGTAAGCTTATAAGTACTGTCGTTCGTGAAATACTTGCTGAGTAAGCTTGACAAAATGTGACATGTATTGTATTCTTATTCCATAAGTTAATATTTTGGTGTCAATGATGACTCATTCTTTATGAATGGGTCATTTTGTCTTTTGAAGATTATACCGCTTGGGAGGGTTTTTTATGAAAAAGGATTTATTATACTATATTCCGGCAGGGCAGTACGGTAAAGAAGGGGTATTATCTTTATTGGCTCAGCATCCTGAGATAAAATTTGTATCTTTAATCGGGATAGATTTGGGTGGAAATGATACTGACGAGAGAATACCGATTGAATTATTCAGAAAAAATTATGAAGATTTCTTTGCAGGTAAAGCTGTGCAGACTGACGGTTCATCGGTAGTATTCGGAAATATTGCAACTTTAAATGATGCGAGAGTGGATATGATTGCCGACAGCAGCGTAAATTGGTATGTTGATTATAATTATGAGCATTTGGATAAAAACGATTTACCTGTAGGAACATTAAGAATTCCGGCTTTTTTGATTCATAATAACGAGTTAATTGATTCACGTTCTATCTTAAAACGTTCTTGTGATTATGTAGCAGGAAGAATAAAAGAATTGTTGAATTCAAATAAGCTTAAAGGAATGAGTCATGTTCCTGTTGATCAAATACAAGATATTGCATTTACAACCGGTACGGAACTTGAATTTTGGGTAAGAACTCCAAGTGAAAATGAAACTGTTCAACATTTGTCTACATCACAGAGATTGCAAGAGCAGTATTGGCAGAAAATGCGCGGTAATGTTCGTACAGCTATGGAAGAAACCATTTCCGAACTGGAAGCACGTGGACTTAAAGTTGAAATGGGACATAAAGAAGTTGGCGGAATAAAACCAAAAGTAGATGATGAAGGTCATATTGTAGATGTATGTGAGCAGCTTGAATTGGATTGGAGATTTACTACAAATCCTTTGCAAGCTTGTGACAATGAACTCGAAGTAAGAATTATGGTACGTGAAATTTTCAGAAAAAACGGTTTGGACGTATCATTTAAAGCAAAACCTATTCAAGGTGTTGCAGGGAGCGGAAAACATACACATTTGGGAATTATTGCAAAACTTAAGAACGGAAAATCAATAAACTTAATGGTTCCGGAAGACACCGAAAAAGAGTATTTAAGTCCTTTAGGCTATGGATTCGTAATGGGAATTTTAAAAAACTATGAAGTTATAAATCCTTTCGTTACATCTACAACGGATGCATTTAACAGATTGAAGCCGGGATTTGAAGCTCCGATTTGTATAGTTACATCATTAGGATTGACACCGGAATTTCCATCTAGAAACAGAACAATTTTAATAGGTTTGATAAGAGATATAGGAAATCCTAAAGCAACAAGATTTGAACTCAGAGCTCCAAATCCGTTTACAAATGCATATATTGCAGTTGCTGCGTTGTACTTGGCGGCTCTTGAAGGAATTGAATATGCTGTAGAGTCAGGTAAAACCGGTCAGGAATTGTTGGCAGAATTGTCTAAAAAAGCATCTGAAGAATATGAATATTTGAAAAAAGGTAGAGAATACAGATGTGAAAAAAATATATTCGATGACTTTACACAAGAAGAAAGGGATGCGATATTTGGAAAACCTCCGGCAACGGTCTGGGAAAATGTAAAAATAATGAAAGAAAATGCTGAAAAAGTAAAAGCGCTTCTTAGTGGAAATTCATTTACAAAACCGATTATAGATTCATTTATACAGACAATTTTATTCAGATGGAAAAATGAATTGATTGATAGAATTATCCCATATACGGAAAGTATTGTAAGAGGTTACAAAAAATTAAAATGTGAAGATCTTTTAGATGAGAAACGATGGGAAGAAATTAATGTATTAAGAAGAGAGTTGGCTAAAGATACAGTGAATAGTAAATGTATTTGCAGCAGATTGAAAGATGCATTGGAAACAGGTGATTATGATACAGCATCTGAACTTCAAATTGAAATGATGAAAAAGACTGAAGTTTTGAATGATTTGTATTATGTTTACAAATTGAATATATTGGACTAAAATCGGATTAAAAAATAGCTTGAAGAGTTTTCTCTTCAAGCTATTTTTATAAATAAAAAAAGCGATATAAATCGCTTTTTTTGGTGCCGAGGACCGGAGTCGAACCGGTACGAATCTTTCGATTCGAGGGATTTTAAGTCCCTTGCGTCTGCCAATTCCGCCACCCCGGCATAAATAAATGGAGGCGGCACTCAGAATCGAACTGAGGATAAAGGTTTTGCAGACCTCTGCCTTACCGCTTGGCTATGCCGCCTCAATGGAGCGGAAAACGGGACTCGAACCCGCGACCACCACCTTGGCAAGGTGGTGCTCTACCACTGAGCTACTTCCGCTAATGGCGACCCGGATCAGATTTGAACTGACGATCTTCGCCGTGACAGGGCGACATGTTAGACCGCTACACCACCGGGCCGTATTACTTTATTAGTATATCTATCACAGTTGCTTTTGTCAAGGAAAGTATGCGAAAAATATTTAATCTAAAGTGATTTTATAAATTTTTGCATTTATGAATTTTATTAAACTGTTTGGGAAAATAAGTATCTGTTGTCCACGATGACCGGCACTTACACTTATTTCATTATGTTTGGAAACCGATTCATCAAAATAAGTGGGAAAATCTTTTTTCATTCCGATTGGAGAGCATCCTCCTCTTTCATAACCTGTTAAAGTACGTAAATCTTTTAGATGTATCATCTCTATACTTTTGTTTCCACTTACCGATGCTGCAATTTTCATATCCAATGTTTTATTTGACGGTAAACAAAAGACAACGGGACCGGTTTTATTTCCTTTTGTAACAATAGTTTTAAAAACCATATCGGGATTGAAACCTAATTCTTCTGCTGCATGAACTCCGGATAAATCATCCAAATCGAAATCATAAGATTTTGTTTTATATGGAATACCGGCTTTATCAAGTATTCTCATAACATTTGTCTTTTTTTGTTTCTTCATAACAACCTCCGTATATTAGGGTATAAAGCAAATATCTTTTTGTCAATGATGATAAATGTTTATATATTTTTTATTTGAAACATTTATTTTATATATGTCGGAAAATTTATCATTTCAATTAAAAAATTTTTATTCATTTTTAACCTTTTAAAACTTGAAAAAGTTTTTGTAATGCAATACAATAGCAAAGATAACAAAAAGTAAGTATTCTGGGAGGCGGAAATGATAAATAGTTCATTGTATGGGAAATCAGTCTTGGGAATGGATTCATTATCTGCAATTGAGATTGATAAAATTTTGGACATTGCTTCGAAAATGAAAAAAATTCTTATTTCCGATTATAAGAAGACTTCATATTTACGAGGGAAATCTGTTGTTAATTTGTTTTTTGAAAATTCAACAAGAACACGAAGTTCATTTGAACTTGCCGGCAAGTATTTAGGTGCCGATGTTATTAATATTTCCAAGAGCGGTAGCTCGATGACGAAAGGTGAAAGCGTAAAAGATACGTTATTGACAATGGCGGCGATGGAAGCTGATGCTGTTGTTATTCGAGATTCGTCCGAGGGTTCCGCTTTTTTTGCGTCCGAAATAATTAATCATCATATTAAAATGCCTATAGTTATTAATGCAGGAGACGGTGCACATGAACATCCTTCGCAAACATTGTTGGAAATGCTGACTTTGAAAGAGTCCGGTGTCAGCTTTAAAGGGATGAAATTGGCCATATTGGGAGATATATTGCATTCAAGGGTTGCAAGAAGTGATATAAAAGGATTCATAAAAATGGGTGCAAAAGTATATCTGTATGGACCTGCAACTTTGGTACCCAAAGAATTTGAAAGTATGGGAGCTGTAGTTGCAAGCAGTATGGAAGAAGCACTTGAAGGTGCAGATGCCGTAAACGTTCTTCGTATACAATTGGAGCGTGCTGCAAGAGGATTTTTTCCTACATTAAGAGAATATTCAAGGTTGTTCGGTTTAAATAGTGAACGTTTGAAATTGGCAAAGAAAAATTGTAAAGTTCTTCATCCGGGTCCTATGAATAGAGGAATAGAAATAAGTTATGATGTTGCGTATAATGAAAAATCCTGGATTCAGGAAGAAGTAAGAAACGGAGTTGCCGTGAGAATGGCTTTGTTGTATTTAACTATGACGGAGGGGAATGATCTTGAAATTACTGATTAAAAACGGAACTTTAGTAAATCCGGCAAAAGGTCAACATGAAAAGTTAGATGTATTGGTAGAAAATAATCGTATAAAAAGCATCGGGAAGAATTTAATTGATGAAGATGCAAAAATATATGATGTTAAAGGTTGTTTTGTTACTCCGGGACTTATAGATATGCATGTTCATTTAAGAGAACCGGGACAAGAAGCAAAGGAAGATATTTATACCGGTACTCAATCTGCCGCTGCCGGGGGATTTACGCAAGTAGCGACAATGGCGAATACATCTCCGGTAATTGATAATGCCGCTCTTGTAAAAGATTTGCTTTACAGGATACAAGAAAGTGCTTGTGTAAAAGTACATGTAATAGGTGCAGTATCAAAAAATCTCGAAGGTAAACAACTTTCTGAAATAGGTGATATGGTAGAGGCCGGGGCAGTAGCATTTTCGGATGACGGAAGTTATATTGAGAATTCCGATTTTATGAGACGTGCAATGGAATATGTAAATATGTTCGGAAAAATGATTATAGATCATGCTGAAGATAAAACAATGACTGAACACGGGTATATGAATGAAGGTAAAGTTTCATGCGAATTAGGAATAACCGGTAGACCTTCAGTTGCAGAAAATATTGCAGTTGCACGAGATGTGTTGCTTTCGGAGATGACAGGATGTCATGTACATATAGCACATCTAAGTTCTGCAAAATCTGTAGAAATTATAAGAAAAGCAAAAGCTGAAGGACTTCCGGTAACATGCGAAGTCACACCTCAACATTTATATTTTACAGATGAATATTTAAAGAATTTTGAATCATCATTTAAGATGGCACCTCCTATAAGGACGGATGATGACAGAAAAGCATTGATTGAAGCAATTAAAGAAGGAATTGTTGATGCAATCATAACAGATCATGCCCCTCATACTTCTGAAGAAAAGGACGTGCCTTTTAAATGCGCACCGAACGGTATTGCAGGACTTGAAACGTCTTTAGCTTCAGTACTTACAACTTTGTATCACACAGGGGAAATTACAATTGATAAAGTAGTTGAAATAATGTCGGTTAATCCGGCAAAACTATTGGAAATAGAAGGTGGAATACTTGAAGAAGGAGCTGATGCAGACATCACTGTAATAGATCCTGATTACAAGTGGACAGTTACGGGAAAGGATTTGTACACAAAAGCAGTATTTACTCCATATGAAGGTATTGAACTACAAGGTAAAGCAATATTGACAATTGTTGACGGTAAAGTTGTTATGGAAAAAGGAAAGGTATCTGTATGAAAGGTTTACTTGTGCTTGAAAACGGAAAGTGTTTTGAGGGAGAACTTCTGACTGAAGAATCTGTAATGGGTGAATTGGTATTTAATACCGGAATGACAGGATATCAAGAATGTTTTACAGATCCGTCATATGAAGGTCAAATTATTACACTTACATACCCTTTAATAGGAAATTACGGTGTGGCAGAGCATTTTAATCAATATGAAAAACCTATTGTTTCAGGTATAGTAATAGATCAATTGACAAAACAACCAAGTAATTGGGAATGTGAGAATACATTGGAAAATTTTATCAAGACCAATAATATACCTTGTATTTATAATGTAGACACACGAGCAGTAACAAAAGCTATAAGAAGCGGCGGAGCTATGAAAGCCGTAATTGTTAAAGCGGATACTTCAAAAGAAATTATAAAAGAAATGCTTTCAAAAGATTTACATAAAAATAACGTGGAACGTGTAACAACTTCTGAAAAGTATGTTTGTGGAAAAGGTAAGTATAAAGTTGCGTTATTGGATTGCGGACTGAAGAAAAATATTTTAAAAAGACTTAATGCCTTAGATTGCGAAGTTACAGTTTACCCTGCAAAAACAGAAGCAAAAGAAATATTAAGTACAAATCCGGACGGAATCTTTTTAAGTCCCGGACCGGGAGATCCTAAGGATGCTTATTATGTGATTGATACAGTTAAACAATTAATAGGTAAAAAGCCTATTTTCGGAATATGTTTGGGTATTCAAGTTTTAGCACTTGCACTAGGTGCACAAACCTATAAATTACCTTTTGGGCATAGAGGTTCAAATCATCCGGTAAAAGATTTAAGAAAAGGTAAAGTTTATATAACTTCACAAAATCACGGATATGCCGTTTCATCGGAAAATATTCCGGACTGCATTGAAATCACACACATAAATGTAAATGATAATACCGTAGAAGGGTTCAGACACAAAACATTACCTATACAGGCAATTCAATATCATCCTGAAGCAGGCCCTGGACCCGTAGACAATTTTTATTTATTTGAAGAATTTATAAAAATGATGGAGGCTGAAAAGAATGATTGATAAAAATATAAAAAAAGTATTGGTCATAGGATCCGGTCCTATTGTAATAGGGCAAGCTGCAGAATTTGATTATGCAGGATCACAAGCCTGCCAATCATTGAGAGAAGAAGGCGTAGAAGTAGTTTTGGTTAACAGTAATCCTTCAACGATTATGACGGATGTAGATTTAGCAGATAGAGTTTACATTGAACCGATTACACTACCCTTTATTACAGAAATTATAAAAAAAGAACGTCCTGATGCGTTACTTGCAACATTGGGCGGACAAGTAGGATTAAATATGGCGGTGCAATTAGCTTCTGCAGGTGTTTTGGAAAAATACAATGTAAAACTTTTAGGATCCTCTTTACACGCTATCAAGCATGCGGAAGATAGAGAACTTTTTAAAGAGGCTATGCAAAAAATCAATCAGCCTGTACCGGAAAGTGAAATATTTGAAGAATTGCAACCTGCAGTAGACTTTGCCGAAAAATTGGGATATCCGGTAATTATACGTCCGGCGTATACATTAGGTGGAACAGGCGGCGGAATTGCAAGGGACAGATATGAAATGGAAGAAATTGCAAACCGCGGAATAAAATTATCTCCGATAAATCAAATTCTTGTAGAACGAAGTGTTGCAGGATGGAAAGAAATAGAATTTGAAGTCATGAGAGATAAATCCGACAATTGCATAATTGTATGTGCAATGGAAAATATAGATCCGGTTGGAGTACACACAGGAGATTCCATAGTTGTTGCACCTACGCTTACATTGACAGATACACAATATCAGATGATGAGAAAAGCTTCATTGGATATAATCAGATATTTGGAAATAGAAGGCGGATGCAACGTTCAATATGCGTTAGACAGTAAAACAAATAAATACTATGTAATAGAAGTAAATCCGAGAGTAAGCAGATCATCGGCACTTGCATCCAAAGCAACGGGATATCCTATAGCGAAAGTTGCAGCAAAAATTGCATTGGGAGAAACACTTGACGAAATAAGCAATTGTATAACAGGAAATACTAAAGCATGTTTCGAACCTTCATTGGATTATGTTGTTGTAAAATTCCCAAGGTGGCCCTTTGAAAAATTTACACTTGCAGATCGCTCCATAGGAACACAAATGAAAGCAACCGGTGAAGTAATGGCTATGGACAGAACTTTTGAAGGAGCAATGCTAAAAGCAGTACGTGCATTGGAAACCGGGGAAGGTTATTTGCATTTAAACAAACTCGATAATCAATCTTTATATGATATAAAATGTTTGCTGCACAGAGTTGATGATGAACGTATTTTTGTTGTAGCCGAAGCATTACGTAGAGGTATTGAACCTGAAGAAATCAATAGAATAACCAAAATTGATTTGTTCTTCATTCATAAATTACAAAATATAATTAAAGTTGAAAGACTTTTGATAAAAGAAGGCATGACACAAAATTCTTTGATGGAAGCAAAACGAATTCAAATGCCTGATAAAGTAATAGCGCATTTCTGCGAAGTAAGTAAAAAAGAAGTAGAAAAATTTAGAAGAAAAAATAATATACGTTCATCCTTCAGAATGGTAGATACCTGTGCGGCAGAATTTGAAGCACATACTCCATACTATTACTCTTCATATAGAAGTGAAGATGAAGTTGAAGCGCAAGGAAAAGACTCGGTAGTTGTATTCGGATCCGGTCCCATAAGAATAGGACAAGGTATAGAATTTGACTATTGCTCAGTTCATGCTGCGTGGGCATTGAAGAAAGCCGGAAAGAAATCAATTGTAATAAATAACAATCCTGAGACTGTATCTACAGACTTCAATACATCTGACTCTCTTTATTTTGAACCTCTTACTGAAGAAGATGTTATGGAAATAATAGATAAAGAAAACCCCGAAGGCGTTATATGTCAATTCGGAGGTCAAACGGCAATTAATTTAGCTACACCGATGGCAAAAAGAGGTATCCGCATTATAGGTTCATCAAATGAAAGTATAGATATGGCGGAAGATCGTGAAAGATTTGATACATTGATGGGGCAATTGAATATTCTTCGTCCGAAAGGATGTTTAGTTGAAAGTATCGAAGAAGCTATAGAAAAAACAAAAGACCTGGAATATCCGTTGATTGTAAGACCGAGTTATGTGTTGGGCGGAAGAGCAATGCAAATTGTTTATAATTATGCCGAATTACGACAATATTTAAAAGAAGCGGTAGTTGCATCTCATGAACATCCCGTATTAATAGATCAATATATGATAGGAAGAGAAGTTGAAATAGATGCAATATCCGACAGTATAGATGTATGTATACCGGGAATAATGGAACAAATTGAAAGATCCGGAGTACATTCAGGAGATTCTTTTGCAGTATATCCTCCACAACACTTGGATCAAAAAATTATTGATAAACTTGTTACCTATACAAAACAAATTGCATGTGCTATGAACGTAAAAGGGTTGGTTAACATTCAATTTATCGTAGTTAAAGATAAAGTGTATGTAATAGAAGTAAATCCCAGAGCAAGCAGAACAGTTCCATTTATGAGTAAAGTTACGGGAATAAATATGGTTGAATGTGCAACAAGAATTGCATTGGGAGAAACTGTTGAAAGTTTAGGACTTCCGAAAGGATTGGCTCCGGATAAAAATTATGTAGCAATAAAAGCTCCTGTATTTTCATTCTCAAAACTCGGACTTATAGAAATAAAATTAGGACCGGAAATGAAATCCACAGGAGAAGTTATGGGAATAGGGTCCACATATGAAGAGGCAATGTATAAAGCCATCGTTGCATCAAATATAATTGTAGAACCCGGAAGTAATGTGCTTATAACAGTAAGTGACAGAGATAAAGAAGAAACCGTAAATTTAGCGAAAACATTAATAAAATTGGGTTATCACATAATTTGTACAGCAGGTACAGGTAAATATTTCCAAAAAGCAGGCATAGATGTCGAAATAATAAAGAAAATACACGAAAAAGGTGAAAATTGTGAAAAATATCTGAAATCCGGAAAAGTTGATATGGTAATAAATACAATATCTTACGGAAGCAGAATTGAACAAGAAGGATATGATTTAAGACGTATAGCGGTAGAATTGGCAATACCGTGCTTAACATCGCTTGATACTGCGAAAGAAGTTCTGAGAGTGATGGCTGAAAATGAAAAAGAACATATTTACAAAGTAAAATCATTGCAAGAATATATGAAGGAGCGTTGATATGTATTCATTGTCTGAAAGCGGTTCAATTTACACTAATGATAAAATAGGTCCGGAAATTTATCGTATGCAAATTAAATTACCTTTGACTGCACAAAAGGCCCGTGCCGGACAATTTATACATGTAAA
>QWBY01001040.1_pt1 | contig 48307 bp, 40 predicted proteins | sample 1972471 | NCBI WGS metagenome assembly QWBY01 (sample SAMN09866722, study PRJNA288562) | Human gut metagenome isolate term6_stool, whole genome shotgun sequencing...
AACATCTTCTGCACATAGAGTAGAAGCAATGGTTCTTAATGGTATCTATGGTCTAATCGTAGCTAAGGCATTAGGAAATCAAGATCCAAGTCTTGGTATTCTAAATGTTGATGGAGCTAGACAAGTTGAAAGAGCTTTCAAACAATTAAATGATAAAGGATTTAATATTAAATTTGCTGAGTCACACAGAGCTGACGGTGGAGATGTAATGAGAGGAAATGACTTATTACAAGCTTCATGTGACGTTGTTGTTAATGACTCATTAACTGGAAATATCCTTATGAAGATGTTCTCATCATTCACTACAGGCGGTTCATACGAAGCTAACGGCTTTGGATATGGTCCTGGTATTGGTGAAGAATTTAATAGAACTATCCTTATAGTATCTAGAGCATCAGGAGTTCCTGTTGTAGCAAATGCTTTAACTTATGCTGCAGGACTTGTTAAAGGTAACTTACACAAGGTTGCGAAGGCAACATTTGAAGCAGCTAATGCAGCTGGTTTAAAAGATATACTTGCATCATTAAGTAAAGCTAATGAAAAGAAAGATGACGGACCAAAGGAAGCTGTTGCTGCTCCTCCAAAGGAAGTAGTAGAAGAAGCTATTGCTGGTATTGATATACTAGAGTTAGAAGATTCAGTTCAAGCACTTTGGAAAGAAGGCATTTATGCTGAAAGTGGTATGGGTTGTACAGGACCAGTTATTATGGTAAGTAAGAACAACTTAGATAAGGCTAAAGAAGTTTTAACAAAAGCTGGATATATAACAAGCGATGCAAATTGCTAATAAAAAATGAGGCACAAGCCTCATTTTTTATTGCAAATTTTTAAATTAAATCAGCTTAATATATTTGACAATTAACATTGGTCTATTTATCTAATGCTTGCAAATTATAATTAAGAATTGTATAATGAAATAGGTGAATTAAATGAAAAAATACAAACAATATTTAAATGAATATATATTGGATCTAAGATCTTTAATAGAATTGTCAAGTTTCTCTTTAATTGTTCTTAGTTTAATAATACTACCTATCTCAAAGGTACACAGATTAGACATAGCATTGAGCGTGTCACTTATTTTTTACTATGTTTTTATTAGGCCTAACATTAAAGATACACAAACATTCTACGTTTTTAGACTGATAGCTAGTAATGCTACGCGTAGAGCTATCTTGCACTTTGTTTTAATCAGGTTAATTATAAAAAGGAGCTTAGATATATACTCGAATTATTATTTTATAAAATATACTTTAATAATGACAATTGTCTTTATATTATACTTGCTAATTGTGGCATATATTAGCAATAATAAAATAAAAAAGAAAGAAAAATATTTTAAAGATTTTAAATATAACGACAGACTTATAATTGACTCATATTTATCACAAACGTATCCATTAGAAAAACTTGAGAGTTTTAAATATTATTCTCATCTTAGTTCATTATATAGTGATGATAACACAAGTAGTGAGGACTTGGAGTTAAAGTATGCATACCTTAAGGAGCTTTTCTCAAAGAAGGAAGTTGATGAGACTAAGGAAAAAATAAGACTAGAAATTTTAAAGAAGCTAGAAGAGGCTTATCAGTTCATAAAATTTGAAAATAAATAAAAAACATAAAAAACATAAAAAAAGTTCTTGACAATTCTTTTTGTTGGTAGTATGATTATAAGGATAAAAAAATATAGGGAGGATATTATGCTTAAGGGAAGAAATTATATTGATCCAGAGGATCTAAGCCTAGAAGAGCTTGATGAGCTATTTGACCTAGGTAAAGAAATTGTAAAAAATGAAAAGGATTTTATTCACGTTTGTGACGGTAAAATCCTAGCTACTCTATTCTATGAGCCCAGCACGAGAACCAGAAAACGCAGGAGACGGTGGACATCAACATCCTACACAAACACTTACAGACTTATTTACAATATTAAGTGCTAAAGGCAAATTTGACAATATGACTATAGGTTTATGCGGAGACTTAAAGTTCGGTAGAACAGTTCACTCGCTAATTAAGGCTATGTCAAGATATTCAGGCAATAAATTTGTACTTATATCACCAGATGAGTTAAAGGTACCAAACTATATCAAAGAGCAAGTTCTTGATAAAAAGTCTATACCATATACAGAAGTAGAAAGACTTGAAGATGTAATTGACGACCTTGATGTATTATATATGACACGTGTACAAAAAGAAAGATTCTTCAACGAAGCTGACTATGTAAGATTAAAAGACAGCTACGTTCTAGACCTTGAAAAACTAAAAAATGCAAAGAAAGACCTAGCAATACTTCATCCACTACCAAGAGTTAATGAGATAGCTGTTGAAGTAGACGATGATCCAAGAGCATGGTACTTCAGACAAGTTAAGAACGGTATGTATATAAGAATGGCACTAATTGCAAAGTTATTGGGGGTTAAATAATGTTAAGTATTAATAGTATTTCAAAAGGAATAGTTATAGACCATATCCAAGCAGGTCATGGCATACAAATATTTGAATATTTAAATCTTAGAGAAGCTGACTTTACCGTAGCTCTTATTATGAATGCGCAAAGTGATAAGATGGGCAGAAAAGACATGATCAAGATTGAAAATGAAATAGATTTAGACCTATCTGCACTAGGATTTATTGACCCAAATATCACAGTGAATGTTATAAGAGATGAAAAGATAGAAAGAAAGATAAATCTATCGCTTCCAGAAGTTGTAGAAGGAGTTATCAAGTGTAAGAACCCACGTTGTATTACTTCTGTTGAAAGAAATATTCCACATAAATTTGTCTTAGTTGATAAAGAAAAAGGCAAGTACAAATGTGCTTATTGCGATCATGTTTATGGAGAATAAAATGATTATTGATAAACTATTTGAAGAAGTTCAAAAAAATGGTCCAATCTGTGTCGGTTTAGACACAGATTTGTCCTATATACCAGAACACTTAAATAGCATAGAGAGTATTTCAGATAGGGTTTTTAAATTTAATAAGGATATAATTGATGCAACATATGATTTAGTAGCGGTTTATAAGCTTCAAATTGCGTATTACGAGGCTCTAGGAGTAGAAGGACTACAGGCGTATAAGAAAACTCTAGAATACCTTAGAGAGAAGAATAAACTTAGCATAGGAGATATTAAGAGATCCGACATCGCAAAAACTGCTGAAATGTATGCAAAAGCACACTTTGAAGGTGATTTTGAGTCTGACTTCATAACTCTTTCTCCGTTTATGGGCTATGATAGCATAAAACCATATCTAAGCTACTTAGAAAGCGGTAAAAAGGGAATATTCGTACTGCTAAGAACATCAAATCCTGGTGCTTTAGACATTGAGTATCTTGAAAATAACGGCGAAACATTGTATAATATAATTGGTGATAATCTTGATAAGATTGCTGAAAAATATATTGGAGACTATGGATACTCTTCTTTGGGTTTTGTTGTTGGAGATAATATTATGGACAGCGGAGAACAAGATGAAATAAGAAAGAGATTTCCAAGAGAGTTTTTCTTAATACCAGGATACGGAGCTCAAGGAGGCAAGGCATCTACTGTTAAAAAACTATTGAACGAGTTAAATGGCGGTGTTGTCAACTCTTCAAGAGGAATCATAACTAGTCATATGAAGCATAAGGATGATGCTGATTACGATGACAAAAACTATACAAAATATATTAGAGAAGCTGTTATAAACATGAAGGAGGATATCTGTGGCTAGAAATGCATATAAAGAGGGAACGATACTAGAAAACAATCATATCGTTGACAATATCTACGTTTTAAAAGTAAGTGGCCCGTTCGAAGGCGCACCTGGACAATTTTATATGATTAAATCTTGGCAAGGAACAGACCCTCTTTTAGCTAGGCCTATTAGTATCTATGACATAGATGATGAGGGCAATATCTATCTTTTAGTGGCAAATGTAGGCAGAGGAACAGATATAATGATGAATTTAAAGAAGGGCGACAAGCTATATTTGCTTGGACCACTAGGTAATAAGTTCCCATTGCCAAATAAAGATGAAAAGATTGCCTTAGTTGGCGGCTCTGTAGGTATAGCGCCTCTTAAATACCTTGCTAGATCGATACAAAATATCACTAAGAACATTGATTATTATGCTGGATTTAGGGATAATCCATACCTTATAGAAGATTTTGAAGAATATGTAAAAAACACTTACATATCAACTGAAAGTGGCAAGGTTGGCTACAAAGGCTATATCATAGACATATTTGAAAGTGAAAAATACGACAAGATATATACATGTGGACCATTTCCAATGATGAAGGCGCTGCTTCTAAAGGCTCATAATAGGAATAAGGTTCTAGTTAGCATGGAGTCAAGGATGGCGTGTGGCGTTGGCACATGCAGAGGCTGCAGTATAAAGACAAAGGTTGGCATGAGACGTGTTTGCAAAGACGGACCAATATTTGGAGGAGGTGTGTTTTTAATTGACTGATTTAAGAGTAAAGATAGCTAATATTGAATTTAAAAACCCACTTATTGCTGCAAGCGGAACTTTCGGTTTTGGTAAAGAGTATGAAGAGTACTACGATATATCAAAGCTTGGCGGTGTATCAACTAAAGGACTTACACTAAATCCAAAAGACGGCAACGAGGGCATAAGACTTTTCGAAACACCGAGCGGATTAATGAACAGCATTGGTCTTGAAAACCCTGGCATTCAAGCGTTTATTGATAATGAGCTAGACTTTTTACTATCAAAAGATCTAATTACACTTGTAAACATTGGCGGAAATAATATAGAGGATTATCTAGAAGCAGTTAGATTAATATCAAAAACAGATGCTCAAATGATAGAGCTTAATATTTCCTGCCCAAATGTTAAAAGTGGCGGTATGGCCTTTGGTATAAAAACATGCGTTGCAAAGGACGTAGTAAAAAAGGTTAGAGATATTACAGATAAACCACTTATTGTAAAACTTTCGCCGAATGCTAATGATATAGTTGAGATGGCTAAAGCATGTGAGGAAGTTGGTGCTGATGCCTTAAGTTTAGTAAATACATTTAATGCTATGGCCATAGATATATTTAGGCGCAAGGCTGTATTTAATAATAAAACTGCTGGTCTTTCAGGACCTGCAATCAAGCCTATCGCTTTAAGGATGACATATGAAGTATCTAAAGCAGTTAATATACCTGTTATTGGTATGGGAGGCATACAAAATTATAAAGATGTTATTGAATTCATTATGGCAGGTGCGAGCGCTGTGCAAGTAGGGACTATGAACTTTACAGAACCTATGATAATGTCAAACATTGTGGATGACTTAGAAAAATATATGAACGACAATAAGATTGAAAGATTTGAAGAAATTAGAGGAATAATTTAATGAGTATAGGTATAGATATAGTTGAAGTATCTAAAATTAGAAAGCTATTGGAAAATAAAAAGTTTTTGAATCGTTTCTTTAGTGATACAGAAATCGATTATATAAGATCATCAGCAAAGGCTGATGAGACTTGTGCTGGAATTTTTGCTGCTAAAGAGGCAATAATTAAGGCTTTAAATGGTAATTTAGATGGTTTAAAATACAGAGATATATCTATACAAAGAAAGAATGATATACCATTTGCATGCGTGAATGGTATAAATTTTTTTGTCTCAATTGCGCATGATGGTGATTATGCTATAAGCGTGGCAAATACGTATGATAATGCATATAAAAATATAATCGATAAAGAATTTAGGATTTTTAAAAAGAGGAACAACTTTACTCACAAAGGAGACTATGGAAAGATTGCAATATTTGCAGGCTCACTATCTATGACTGGAGCGCCTTACTTTGCGTCCATTGCAGCAATGAGGACTGGATGCGGTCTTTCATACTTATATGCAGATAAAAATATACAAGATATACTTAGTGTAAAACTATCAGAAACTATAATCAGAACTAATGATGTATATAATTTATATGATATGGATGCAATTTTGCTTGGACCAGCGTGGTCGTTCTTTGATGATAGAGATAAAATTTATAAAGATGTAGTTAATTCTAATAAAAAACTTGTGATTGATGCAGATGGTCTTTATTATTTAAAGAAGTATGCATATAAACTAGCGTATAGAGCGGTAATCACACCTCACTATGCAGAGCTTGCTAGACTTTTAGATATGGATATTAAAAAAATAATAGGCGAGCCTAATAAATATGCAAAACTTGCTAGTGATAAGTACGAAGTAGTAGTAGTCTTAAAGGGCCACAATACAATTGTTTTAGATAATGAAAAGGAATACATAAATGAGACAGGAAATCCTGGTATGGCGACTGCAGGCTCAGGTGATGTTTTATCTGGAATAATTACATCATTAATCGCACAAGGCTTTACTATTTTTGATGCAGCGAAATATGGCGTTTACTTGCATGGACTTGCAGGCGATCTTGCAAAAGAAAAGTATGGTGAGTATTCGCTTATTGCAAGTGATATTGTTGAGTTTATACCACAAGCTATTAAGATGATGGAGGTAGAATAAATGAATGGTAATAGAGCCGCTTGGCTTGAAATCAATTTAAATAACTTAGAGTACAATATTAACTCTATAAAAAAGGCTATTAGTCCTGAGACAAAAATCATGCCAGTTATTAAGGCTGACGCATATGGTCACGGAGCTGTAGCTCTCGCAAAATTTATGGAGGGGCTTGGAATAGATAGATTTGTTGTGTCTGTTGCAAGTGAAGCAATGGAGCTTAGAAAAGCGGGCATTGAAGAAGATATACTTATGCTTAATTACTTAGAAGATAATTATTTGGAAGAAGTAGTTAAGTATAATTTAACAAGCGCTATATTTAGCTATGATAAGGCCAAGAAGTTAAGCGATGAAGCTATAAGGCAAAATAAAACTGCTAAGATTCACATTGCTTTGGATACTGGCATGTCCAGAATTGGTTTTCAAGCAGATGAAGTGCATAGAGCGAAGTCTGTAGAAGAAATACTAAAGATATCCAAGCTTGACAACATTGATATAGAAGGTATATTTACACATTTTGCTAATGCAGATATAAAAGATAAAACTTTAACAGAAAAACAATATGACAACTATAAAAAAACTGTAGCCATGCTCGAAGAGGCAGGACTTAATATAAGGATAAAACACGTTTCAAACTCTGCATCTATTATGGATTTGAAGGATTTAAACCTTGATTATGTTAGAGCAGGCATAATTCTTTATGGTTACTATCCATCAGATGAAGTTATAAAAGAGAATTTACCTTTAAAGAAATTAATGCAATTAAAAGCCTGTATATCAAACGTTAAAGAGATAGAAAGAGGAGAAGGTGTTAGCTATACGTTCTCATTTATAGCAGATAAAAAGACTAAGGTTGCAACTATACCAATTGGTTACGCAGACGGAGTTAGAAGACTACTACAAAATAAACTTCAAGTTCTTTACAAAGATAAGTTACTTAAGAGTATCGGAAACATTTGTATGGATCAATTCATGGTTGATGCCAGCGGTACTGATGCTAAGATTGCTGACGTTGTTACAATCATAGGTGATGGCACAAACAAGGCAATGACATATGATGATCTTGCTAAAATTGAAGGAACAATCAATTATGAAGTTTTAACAGATATGAAGGATAGAATTTCAAGAAAATACTTTTATAATAATAAAGAAATTAGCTCTCACAACTATAAAGATATATAGTTCAAAGCTTGTAATCATATTGACTTATGAGCAATTTTAACTTATAATATAGTTGTCTTACTTATCAGAAAGGATGTGAGAATATGATTAAAAGAGGTGATATCATATACGCAGATTTATCACCTGTCATAGGCTCTGAACAAGGCGGCGTAAGGCCAGTTATAGTTATTCAAAACGATGTTGGTAACAAGTATTCGCCAACTATTATTGTTGCGGCTATAACAAGCCAACTTAATAAATCTAAACTACCGACCCATATAGCAATAGATGGACCGGAATTTGGCTTGCCTAAAGATAGTGTCATCCTACTTGAACAGATAAGAACAATTGATAAGAAGAGATTGAGAGAGAAGATAGGTACTGTTACTAATAAACTTATGGAAAAAGTTGATGAAGCTATCAAGATAAGTTTATCTTTGAATAAGTAATGGTTTATTAGACATAAATTACATATTACGGAGTTGAATTTATATAAAGATGAAAGTATTACATCTAATCAGCGGTGGAGATACGGGCGGAGCTAAAACTCACATTATTAATTTGCTTTGCGGTTTGAAAGACAAAATTGATGTCAAGCTAGTCTGTTTTATAGATGGTCCCTTTGCTGATGATTTAAGAAAATACGGTATAGATGTTGAAGTTCTTAATCAAAAAAGCAGGTTTGACTTTTCTGTAGTTAATAAACTTAAAAGGATTGTCGAAACAGAGCATTATGATATAGTTCATTCACATGGAGCTAGAGCAAATCTAATAAGTTATTTTTTAAAAAAGAGAGTAAAAGCAAAGTTTATCACAACAGTGCACAGCGATTATTTATTAGATTTTAAAGATAATTTCTATAAGAATATTGTATTTACAAATATTAACAAGTTTGCATTAAAGAGATTTGATAATTATATTGCGGTTTCAGACAACTTTAAGGACATGCTAGTTAGTAGAGGCTTTGATAAGTATAAAATATTTACTATATATAATGGAATTTATTTGCAAGATAGATCAATTAAGGATAAAGAAACATATTTAAAAGAGAAAAATATAGATTATAAGGATAAATTCATAGTAGGTATTTTAGCTAGAATTGATAAGGTTAAAGATCATGAGACATTTCTTAGAGCTGCTAAAGAAGTAATTTCTAAAGATAAGTCCGTTATATTTTTAGTTGCTGGAGACGGACTAGATAAAGACCATTTACTTAGCTTAAGAAAAGACTTAAATATAGAGGATAACGTATATTTTTTAGGAAATGAAGACAAGCCTTATGATTTTTTAAATGCAATAGACATTAATGTTTTAACTAGCTTAAGTGAATCATTCCCATATGTAATTATGGAGGGAGGTTCATTAAAGAAAGCGACTATCGCTTCTAATGTAGGCGGTATACCTAAGATAATTATAGATGGTGAAACAGGATATTTATTTGAAAAGCAAAAATATAAAGAACTTGCATCTAAAATATTAGAATTAAAAAATGATAAAGTAAAGAGTATAAATTTCGGAGAGATTCTTTATAAGAGAATTATTGACAACTTCACACATATAAAGATGGCTGAAAGACACATTGAAATATATAAAAAGGTGCTTGCTAAAAGTATACTGATGTCTGGCTACTTCGGATTTTCAAATTCTGGAGATGACGCTATATTAAAATCGATACTTGAATCATTTAAAACTTTAGATCCAAGTCTCAACATAAGAGTTCTATCAAAAGACACAAAGTTAAGTGAAAAAGAATATGGGGTAGAGGCGGTAGATAGATTCCACTTCTTTGACATAATCAAAAATTTAAAGAAAACAGATATGCTTATTAGCGGTGGAGGAAGTCTATTGCAAGATAAAACTAGCTCAAGGTCTATCTGGTACTACCTTTTAATAATGAAGCTTGCTATGCTTTATAAGAAGAAAGTTTTTGTTTACTCTAACGGAGTTGGACCTATTAACAAGAAATTTAATAGAACTTTTACTCGTAAGGTATTAAATAAAGTTGATTATATAACGCTTAGAGATAATGATTCATATGAATTTATAAAGTCGATTGGTGTAAATAATAAAAATATTAAAGTATTATCTGATCCAGTTTTTAATTTGAAAGAAGCTGATGATGATTCACTATGTAAAAAGTATGATATTAACAAAAATACGGTTTTGGTTGCAGTTAGATCTTGGATGAATGATGAAAAGCTAATTGATGAGCTAGGTAAGTTTTTGAAATATCTTATTGATGCAGGTAAAAATATAGTATTTATGCCAATGCAGATACCAAGAGACACTTTAATTTCTGAAAAAATTGCTTCTAAGATTAAATCTTGTAAGATTATAGATGAAAAATATCCAGTTGAAATTTTGATGAATCTAATGAAGAGTGCTGATTTTATTATAGCTATGAGACTTCACGCTATGATATATGCTATACATCAAAATGTGCCATTTATTGGTCTTTCATATGATCCAAAGACCGACACACTTCTTAAAGATTTTGATGAATCTTTAAATATAAATGTAGATAATATTGATTACAAAGATTTGCTTAAAGCATATGAGTATATAAATTTAAAAAGAGAAGTTTTTATCAAGAAATTAAAGCTTATAAACGAAGAAAATAAGACAAAGGCGATTGAAGCAAGTAAGCTTGTACTTGAGCTTTTAGAGGATGAATGATATGGATATTAGTATATTAGGTGTTAGAATAAACAATATTGATATGAACGAAGCTATGGGAAGGATAAAAGAATTTTTTGCACATAGTGATGTAAATTATATATACACACCAAATCCAGAGATAGTTATGAGAGCAGGTAGAGATGAGGAGTTTAAAACAATAATTAACTCATCATCATTAAATTTATGCGATGGCATTGGTTTAATTATAGCTTCAAAGCTTAAGAAAAAGCCGCTTAAATCAAGAGTGACTGGCTATGATACATCTATTAAGATATTAGAGCTGATGAATGAAAAGCATCTTTCTTTATTCTTGCTAGGAGCTAAACCGGGTATAGCTGAAAAGGCTATAGAAAGAATTAAAAAAGATTACCCAAACATTGTTATAGCTGGGTTTAACAATGGATATTTTAAAGGTAGTCACAATGGATATGCCTCATGTGAAGAAGAACAAGTTTTAATACAAAAGATAAATGATTCAAATGCAGATGCTATATTCGTAGGCATGGGTGCAGGATATCAAGAAAAGTTTATATATTATAATAAAGATAAGATAAATACAAAACTTGCTATTGCTAATGGCGGAGTAATTGATGTTTTAGCAGGCAATGTTAAAATAGCTCCAGCTTTCATTAGAAAGATAGGTATGGAGTGGCTATATAGGTTAATTAAAGAACCAAAGAGATTAAAAAGACAGATGGATATCCCAAAGTTCTTAATTAAGATTATTTTTACTAAAAACGCAGTAGAGTATATAGATTAAATAGGAGGTTAATATGGACGTTAAACAAAAAGTAATAAATACTATCAGAGTGCTTTCTGCAGAAGCGATAGAGAAGGCGAACTCTGGTCACCCAGGCTTGCCACTAGGAGCAGCGCCAGCAGCATTTACATTATTTAATGAGCATTTAAAGCACAATCCAAAGAATCCAGATTGGATAAACAGAGACAGATTCATCTTATCTGCAGGTCACGGATCCATGCTTTTATATGCACTTCTTAATTTATATGGCTATGGACTAAAGATTGAAGACATAGAAAACTTTAGACAATTTGATTCACTAACTCCTGGTCATCCAGAATACATGCATACAAAGGGCGTTGAAGCCAGCACTGGACCACTAGGACAAGGTATTGCTATGGGCGTTGGCATGGCGATAGCTGAAAAGCATTTAGCTGCTATATTTAATAAAGACGACAATAAACTTATTGACCATATGACTTATATACTTTGCGGCGACGGCTGTTTGCAAGAAGGTATATCAAATGAAGCTTCCTCATTAGCGGGAACACTTAAGTTAAATAAATTAGTTGTTTTATATGACTCAAACAACATTACTATCGAAGGTGATACAAAGCATGCATTCACTGAGAATGTAAGAGCAAGATACGAAGCACTTGGCTGGAACACTTTATACGTTGAAGATGGCAATGATATCGAAGCTATATCTAAGGCTATAGCTGAGGCAAAGAAGAGCACAGATAAACCTACTTTAATTGAAATTAAGACTAAAATAGGCTATGGTGCTACTGGCAAAGAAGGAAGTGCTGATGCACACGGAGCACCTCTAGGAGCTGAATCACTAGCAGCTCTAAGAAAAAATCTTGCCTATGAAGAAGAGGGCTTCAATGTTAGCAAAGATGTTCTTGATTATATGAAAGAAAAGTGCAAAGATTTAGAAAAATATGAAGAAGATTGGTACAAAAAATTAGAAGCATACAAAGCAAAGTACAAAGATGATTATGATAAGCTTATGAGTTTCTACGACAAAGATGTATCTGAAGAAGTGCTAAAAGCATGTACTGATATAGAACTTAAGGATGATGCATCAAGAAGCTCTTCAGGTAAAGTTCTTAACAAGGTAAGTTCATTGTTAGAAAATCTAATTGGTGGATCTGCAGACCTAGGTCCATCAAATAAATCTGTAATGAATAAAGAAGAATTCTTCTCAAGCGAATGTCCAGAAGGAAGAAATATACACTTTGGTATTAGAGAGCATGCAATGGGAGCTATTGTTAACGGCATCTTACTTCATGGCGGATTAAGATCTTATGCAGCAACATTCTTAGTGTTCTCAGACTATATGAAGCCATCAATCAGACTAGCGTCTCTTATGCACTTACCAGCAATATATATATTAACTCATGATAGTATAGGCGTTGGAGAAGACGGACCTACTCATCAACCTATTGAGCACTTAGCAATGCTTAGAAGCATACCAAACATCAATGTAATTAGACCAGCTGACTCAAGAGAAGTTGCTTATGCATGGCAAGCAGCTCTTATGAGCAAAGAAACACCTACATGCTTGATACTTTCGAGACAAGGATTAAAACTTCTTGATAATTCATCAGAGGAGGCTTTAAAGGGAGCTTATATAGTACACAAGGAAGCAAAGGACTCAATTGACGCTATAATTATAGCAACAGGTTCAGAAGTAGCTTTGTCAATAGATGCTGCAAAAGACTTAGAAGCAAAGGGCAAATCTGTAAGAGTAGTAAGTATGCCATCACAAGAGATATTCTTAAGACAAGATAAGGCATACATCGAAAAGATATTGCCATCAAATGTCAAGGCAAGAGTATCGGTTGAAGCACTATCAACAATGCCTTGGGGTAAATTTGTAGGCTTAGATGGTACTGCTATAGGTATTGATAGATTCGGAGCATCAGCGCCAGGCAAGGTACTATTTGAAAAGTATGGCATTACAAAAGAACACGTTGAAGAAGAAGTAAGTAAACTTATAGAAAAATAGTTAAAATTATAAAAGCCCTCTTTACTCACAGTGAGTAGAGAGGGTGTTTTTATGCATGAAAAAGCTCATACATCTGTATGAGCTAGTTTTATAATTAAGACAAACTATTCTTCTGAGAAATTATCAAAGTAACCTTTGATGTAAACGATAGGAGTGCCTTTATCACCGCTACCGCTTGTAAGGTCGCAAAGTGAACCTATAAGGTCTGTTAACTGTCTTGGTGTCGTTCCTTGTGACTCCATAGATCCAACTAGATTGCTATCTTTATTGTGTATTTTTTCTTTAATAGCTTCTTCTAGTTCTTCACCTTTTAATCCTGCAAAGCTATTGTCAGCAATATATTTAAGTTTAATCTCATTTGGTGTACCTTTAAGTCCGTCTGTAAAGGCAGGAGAGACAACAGGGTCTGCTAACTCCCAAATCTTACCAACTGGGTCTTTGAAAGCGCCGTCACCATAAACTAGTACTTCTATCTTTTTACAAGTTTTCTCTTTTATTTTTTCTTGTATAGCATAAACTATCTTCTCACAATCTCTTGGGAATAGCTTTATCTTATCCTCAGTGGATTTGTTAGAGCCGAGTAGGCCATATTTCTCGTTAAATCCTGAACCATCGATTGATGAGTTTAATATTTCTGACAGACAGAATATCTTTTCTGCACCTGCATTTTTAAGTTTCTCCTTAGTTCTAACGCGAGTGTGAATGCTGCAAACTAGTATGTTTTTAGTGTATTTAAGTATATTTCTTTCGTTGTTTCCGAAAAGCATAACAGCCTGTGCACCTGCTTCTTCAATAAGTTCTTTGTAGTATTCTATATAGTCAACATTTGTAAATATATGCTTTGTATTAGGGAAACACTTTTTAAATTCTTTTTCTTCGACAATTTCTCCATAGGGATTGATGTCAAAGTTATCTAGCTCATCTGGATCACATAGGTGATTACCGACTTCGTCATGTGGGTAGCTGAACAATACATACACCTTTTTAAAAGCTTTGGCTATGCCTTTTAAGCATATTGCAAATCTATTTCTACTCATAATAGGATGTATAAGAGCGACCTCATCACAGTTAAATTTATTCTTAACATCATGAGTGATGTCATCAATACTTGCAAAGTTGTTCATAGATTTAGCAACGATGGATTCAGTTAAGCCAACAACATCTCTATCATCAATATTAAAGTTTCCAGCTTCACTTGCTTTAAGTATTGTATCTACAGCAATCTCTACTATATCGTCATTAGCCTTTATGATAGGGCACCTTAAGCCCATAACTTTTGTTCCAACATATCTTTTCATAGCGTTCTCCTTTGGAAATTTCTAATTTTTCTATCTGTTATTAAAACAGGTACTTTCATATCAAATCTGCTTATAATAACTCTATATACATAAAGTTCTTCAAAATTTATAGCAACAATCTTAGTTCTCTTATCGAGTGAGGATAAGAATCTGTCGTAGTATCCGCCACCGTAGCCCATCCTGTATCCTCTGTGATCAAAGGCAACACCAGGGACTATAACCAAGTCAAGTTTGCTTCTATCGAAGTTTTCTTTCATTTCTGGTTCTAATATACCATAAGTTCCCTTATTAAGTTCATCAAAACTTTTTATTTCTTGCAAAAACAGACTTCTGTCTTCTTTAATTGATATCGGCAAAATAATTCTTTTACCACTTGCAAGGGCAGTTTTAATAAAGTCGTGAGTATCAACTTCAGTACCAAAGCTTGCAAAGGCCATGATGGTATTAGCATTTTTATATTCAACTGTTGACATCAATTTATCAATAATTATCTTTGACTTCTTATGTCTATCTTCTTCGGAGATATTTTTTCTTGTATCTAAGAGCTGAGCTCTCAGTTCTTTCTTGTTCAAAGAAATTCCCCCTTTATTTTTTAAGTGTTTTGTATTATAATGTATATGTATATTCTACCACAAAATGATTATAAATGACAAGAGGTGTTATTTTTTGATAAGATTAGAAAACGTTAGCAAAAAATATGGAGAAGTTCTTGCCCTAAGCGATATAAACATTCACATTAAAGCAGGTGAATTTGTTTTTTTGATAGGACCTTCTGGTGCAGGCAAGTCAACTTTAACAAAATTAATATTAAAAGAAATTAGGCCCACAAGCGGCAAGATATATTTAAACAACGAAGATATAACAGATGTTAGCAATAGAAAGATACCTTATATAAGAAGGTACATAGGAGTTGTATTTCAAGACTTTAGACTATTGCCTAACAAGACTGTATATGAGAACGTAGCTTTTGCTATGGAAATAATTGGCAAGAGACCAAGAGAGATTAGAAGAAGTGTACCAATCATATTAAGTATGGTTGGCTTAAGCGATAAAGCAAAGTCATATCCACATCAATTATCAGGAGGCGAGTGTCAAAGAACAGCTATTGCTAGAGCCTTAGTTAATAAACCTGATGTTATTATAGCTGACGAGCCTACAGGTAACCTTGACTCTGATACAGCGTGGGAAATTATGAATCTTTTACAAGATATCAATAATAGAGGCACAACAATTGTTATGGCAACACATGCAAAGAATATCGTTGATGAATTAAAAAAGAGAGTAATCACTTTAAACCATGGAAACGTTGTAAGTGATGTGTATGAAGGTGGGTACTACTGTGAAATTTAGAGAAATGATAAACATAATTAAAGATGGATTTAAGGGCATAATAAGACATTTCAGCATGGCATTCGCATCAGTTATATCTATTCTTTCTGTGCTTTTAATTCTTGCGTCTGTATTAATTATAGTTTTGAGCGTAAATAAACTTGTTGGAGACACAAAGGAAAGGATTAACGAAGTAAAGGTATTTCTGCTTGATGGTGTTGATGATGAGGGCGTTAAAGATCTTGAAGCTAAAATTAAAGACATATCTGGTGTAAAAGAAGTAAAATTTATATCTAAAGAAGAAGGACTAGAGAGCATGTTTAAGGATTGGGAGAATAAAAGCTACTTGCTTGAAGAGTACAAAGAGGACAATCCACTTCCAAATGCTTTTAAAGTTACTGTAACTGATATTGAAAATATTAATGATGTGGCTAAAGCTATAGGTAATTTACCTGGAATAGAAATGGTTAGATACTTATCTGAAGAAGTAGTTAATCTATTGAAAATTTCTAAGTATATGCAAATTGGAGGATTTGGATTAGTAGTAGCTCTTATATTTATATCTATATTCTTGATATCAAATACTATTAAGCTATCTATTAATTCAAGAAGAAAAGAGATAGAGATAATGAAGTATGTAGGCGCAACTAATAACTATATCACGGGACCATATGTATTTGAAGGTATATTGATTGGCCTTATAGCTTCTATACTTGCAATGCTGTTCCTAAAGTTTGCGTACACATATTTCTACTCATATCTAAATGGTTCAAGTAGTAATTTGTTTAGAAACGCATTAGTAAGTCCAGAAAGTATAATGAAAGATTTTAGCATAATTTTCATAACACTAGGAGTTGGCATTGGTATATTAGGAAGCCTTAACTCATTAAAGAAATTATTGAAAGTTTAGGTGATTATTTGTTTAAAAATAAAAAAACAATTATTATTCTATTAATAATTGCTTTAAGTTTTCAAAGTGTCTTTGCAGCAGGCAAGTTAAAGAATAAGAAAAAAAACATCGATAAAAAAATTAATGAAACGAAGACTGAAATTAATATTAAGAAGAAAGAGTCTAGCAGTGTATACAGCAAGATTTTAAAATATGGAAACAATATTTCTTCTTTAAATCTAAGTATAGATAACTTAAATAAGTCGATAGAAGATACTGAGATTAAGATCAATCGAAAGAATGAAGAACTTCTTGACGCACAAGAAAGACTTAAAGAAAATGATTCCTTATTTAGAAAAAGAATAAGAAGTATGTATATGAATACTGATGATAACTACATCACTGTATTACTTTCTTCAAAGTCACTTGACGATTATTTATCAAAGAAGAATATGGTTCAAAGGATGGCTAAACGTGACAAGAAACTTATAGAAAGTATTGAAAGTGAAGTAGACAATATAGTTGCATTGAAAACATCTTTAGAGTCACTAAAAACATCACAAGTTGATAATAAAAATAAGTTATCTAGTCAAAAAGATGAAGTTTCAAAGCTAAAGGTTGAACAAGAAAAGCAATTTAAGATTCTGCAAAACGATATTGAAAAAGCTAAAAAGAGCTTAGCAAAGCTTGAGAAAGACTCAAGGAACCTTAGTGCACAAATATTGAAGTTACAATCAAACACTAAAAAGTTTGTTGGTGGTAAGTTAGGATGGCCACTTCCTGGATACACAAGAATCAGCTCTCCATATGGCTACAGAACTCATCCTATATTAAAAATTACTAGATTGCATTCAGGCATAGACATACCTGCCCCTAACGGAACAAATATATCTTCTGCTGCAGATGGTGTAGTTATATTTGCAGGTAAGTATGGCGGCTATGGCAATTTGATTTTAGTTGATCACGGTGGCAAGATTGTCACAGGATATGCTCACTGTTCTAGACTACTTAAGAGTAAGGGAGCTAAGGTTAGAAAAGGTGAAGCGATAGCCAAGGTTGGATCAACAGGATTTTCAACTGGTGCGCATCTACATTTTGAAGTAAGAAAGAATGGTAATTTTACAAATCCTATAAATTGGGTTAGGTAGTTTAAATATTGGAGGCAGAAATGAAATTAAAGAAGACATTAATAACATTATTAGTGCTAGCATTATTCCTAGTAAGTAATCTTATTTCATATAATGTGGGCAGCACTAACAATAAGACTGTCGATAAAAAGATTGTGGCTAAAAAAGAACTTGGAGAAAAACATAGTAATAAATTAGATGATGAATATGTTTTAGAGAGAATTAATGAAGTCAAAATGATGATCGACAAAAATTATTACAAAAATGCTGACGATTATGATGTTCTTATAGGCATGCTAAAGGGTGCTGTAAGCAGCTTAAATGACCCATACTCATATTATATGACAGAAGAAGAATATAAAAAGTTTAATGAGGAAACTGATGGAGAATTTGCAGGTCTTGGTATATATGTAAGCGGTTCAATAGATGACAATCTAATTACTGTAGTCGCACCTATGAAGGGCACTCCTGCAGATAGAGCTGGTTTAAAGACTGATGATAAGATTATAAAGATAAATGGTCAAGATTTTACTGCTGACAAAATGGATGATGCAGTTAGCATAATGAGAGGAAAACCAGGAGAAAAGGTTAAGATAACTATTCTTAGAAGAGATGAAAATGGAAAGGCTAAATTCATAGACTTTGAGATAGTAAGAGAGATTATTAAAGTTCAAACAGTTTCGTCAAAATTGCTAAAAAATAATATTGGATATATTCATATTACAGGTTTTGATACTCCAACATATAACGACTTTAATAAGCAGTATAAAGAACTTAAAAAACAAGGAATGAGTAAACTTATACTAGATTTAAGAAACAACCCTGGAGGACTACTAAGCACATCTACAGAGGTAGTAAATACATTTTTAGATGGCGGCTTGATAATGTATACACTTGACAAGCAAAACAATAAGCAAACTATAAATGCTACTAAGGGTGCTGACGATGTAAAAATAGCCGTGCTTGTAAATAAAGGATCTGCCTCTGCTTCAGAGATAGTTGCAGGTGCATTGAAAGATAGAAAGAGAGCTACTATCATAGGTACACAAACATTTGGTAAAGGCATTGTACAAACTGTTTATAATATGCCAGATGGTGAAGGCTTAAAGCTTACAACAAGCGCATACTATACACCAAGTGGAGTCAATATACATGGAAAAGGCATAGCCCCAGATATTAACATAGAGCTAAATAAAGAAGTAAAATCGATATCTATAGACAATCTTAATAAAGATAATCAAATACAAAAGGCTATAGAAATATTAAATAAATAGGAGTAAAGACATGGCAAAAGAATTTGAATACGAAATATTAGAACAATTAGGAGAATTTTCAAACAACGGAAAAGGCATGATTAAAGAAGTAAATATCATTTCTTGGAATGGTGCTGATGGTAAAGTTGATATAAGAAACTGGAGAGAAGATCACAGCAGAATGGGCAAAGGTATATCTCTAACACATGAAGAGGCAAGAAGATTAAGAGATTTATTAAATGATATAAACTTAGGTTCAGATGATGAATCTAATGATATATTAATACTTAGTGCTTGCTCTAACGGTCCACTATTTATTAAAGATAGTGACAAGCGTTATGGCTTTGATGATATTGACTCTCCAATAAATGACACAGGGGAGCTTGAATTAAGTGAGGATGCAGAGATTTCTTTTGTACTAAGGAAGATTAATTACTTAAAAGAAATCAATGTGCAAAACGATAGAGTAGAATTTGATAAAAACGATAGTTCATTATTAAGCATGGTCATTAAGCCATGCTTAACTGATGATATAGAGGTTTCATCAGTAGTATATAAAAAGGGTAAGTTTCATATCTTGCTCAAGTCTAAGAATAACTCAAAAAAGGTCTGTACTCCTTATATTAGTATCAAACTTCTTAACAAGCTTCCAGATGATATAGAAGCTGACGACTTTGTCATTGATAAGGAAAACATTAAAACTATTGATATAAAATATACCAAGGATAACGCAATTAACTATGTAAAACAAAAGTACAATTTGATTGCAAACATACCAGATTCTGCAGACCTTATATATACAGATAAAGCTATATGGTTAATTAAGTATAAGTTTGTATATGATAAGAATGATTATGAGCATCCAATTAAAAATATCAATATTAACTTTGATGCCAATCAGGGTAGAGTGTTATCGGTTAATGAAGAGGATATATCTAAGTTTATTGATAATGGAACTATTTTTGCTCTTAACACAAAGTCTGCTTTCTACTACAACAAAAAGCTTGACAACAATAATAATATTTACATCTTTGATATTAAAAATAAAGATTCTAAGAAGATAATGTCCTTTGATGGATCGATAAAATCCATATATAAAAATAACGGTAATGATGATATACTAATAAACTTTAAAGATAGCTCTTCTAAGCTTAGAAGCGTTGTTTATTTTAAGAATAAAAAAGAGTTTAAGTTTATAAATTACAAAGATGACTTAGATATTGTAGATGCAAACTTCAAGGGTAGTGATACTTTGCTTATAGTTAGCAAGGGAAGCCTCAATGAAACAAAGATATTAGAACTTGATATTAATGATGAGAACTACATGGAACTATTTACTGCTGAAGACAATATTATCAGAGCATCATACATTGGCGGATACTATGTTTACTTATCAAAGTACGATGTAAATCAAATGTTATACATTACAAAAGATTTCGAAGATTATGACTTTATAGATGAGGTTGAAAATTATTACTATAGTGATGAAAACTCCTTTGTATATAGGAATGATAATGAAATAGAAGGAGTAAATTTATATGTATATAATCTTAATGAGAGATTTTATAAGAAGCTTATAAAGGGAGATTACTTGTATATAGATAAGATTAATGATAAGTATATACTTGCTAAAAAAGATACAAAGGCAGAGACTTATGATTTATTATCATGCAAATTGGATAATAATTTTAAGGAAGAGTTTTTATTTAAAAATGTTGACAATCTTAATCTATATTTAACAAACGATTTAAAGAAACTTTTTAAGAGCACAAAGGTAATAGATAAGAATTATACAAAGAACATTATTTATGAGATAAATATTAGTAAAGGTGAAGAATAGTGAAGTTTAAATTAAAGTCAGATTATAAAGCAACTGGCGATCAGCCCAAGGCTATCGATTCATTAGCTAAAGGCATTGAACAAGGTTATAAAGATCAAGTTTTGCTAGGCGTAACGGGTTCTGGTAAAACATTTACTATGGCCAATATTATAGAAAAGACGCAAAGGCCTGCTTTAGTAATCGCGCACAATAAAACTCTTGCGTATCAATTATATAGTGAGTTTAAAGAATTCTTTCCTGAGAATTCTGTAGAGTTTTTTATAAGTTACTATGACTACTATCAACCAGAGGCTTACGTTGCATCTACTGACACATACATTGCAAAGGATAGTCAGATAAATGATGATATAGATGAGCTTAGGCACTCTGCAACAGCTGCTTTATTTGAACGTAAAGATGTAATTATAGTTGCTTCGGTTTCGTGCATATACGGCCTAGGAGACCCTATTGACTATGAAAAATTGATGGTTTCTTTAAGACCGCAAATGCAAATTTCAAGAGACGATGTAATTAAGAAACTAATCAGTATACAGTATGTAAGAAATGATCTTAATTTTATAAGAGGTACCTTTAGAGTCAGAGGAGATATACTGGATATCTTTCCAGCATCAGAAAAGACTAATGCTTTTAGAATAGAGTTCTTTGGAGATGAGATAGATAAGATACTTGAGATTGACTCATTAACTGGAGAAATTGTAGGCACTAGAGTGCACGTATCAATCTTCCCAGCATCACACTATGCGACAACTGATGATAAAATTAAGAATGCAATTGAGAGCATAAAGCTTGAGCTAGATGATAGACTTAAGTGGCTACATGAGCAAGGTAAACTTGTAGAAGAACAAAGACTTAAAGAAAGAACTAACTATGACTTAGAAATGCTTAATGAAATCGGATTTTGTTCAGGTATAGAAAACTATTCTAGACACTTATCACAAAGAAAGCCTGGATCAAGACCCTATACTTTGATAGACTATTTTCCAAAGAATTTTATAACTTTTATAGATGAGTCGCATGTAAGCGTGCCACAAATAAGGGCGATGTACGAGGGAGACAGATCTAGAAAGACTTCATTAGTTGATTATGGCTTTAGACTTCCAAGTGCTTTAGACAATAGGCCTTTAAAGTTTACTGAGTTTGAGTCTATGATGAATCAGGTGATATATGTTAGCGCTACACCTGCACAATATGAGCTTGATAAGTCTAAAAATACAGTTGAGCAAGTAATAAGACCTACTGGCTTACTTGACCCAATCATCGAAGTTAGACCTACTAAAGGTCAAATTGATGACTTAATAAAAGAAATTAAGATTAGAGCAAAGAAAGATGAGAGAGTTTTAATAACAACTCTTACTAAGAAGATGGCTGAGGACTTGACAAAATACCTTGAGGAGCTTGGCATAGCAGTTACTTATATGCACTCAGACGTTACAGCCATAGATAGAATGCAGATAATTAAAGACTTAAGAGAGAAGAAGTATGACTGCTTGGTTGGTATAAACCTACTTAGGGAGGGACTTGACTTACCTGAAGTTTCCTTGGTAGCAATACTTGATGCAGATAAGGAAGGCTTTTTGCGTAGTGAAACATCATTAGTCCAAACAGCAGGTAGAACAGCTAGAAATGCCAACGGACTTGTAATAATGTACGCTGATACCATCACTAAGTCCATGGAAAACGCAATAAATGAGACTGCAAGAAGAAGAAAAATACAAAGTAAGTATAATGAAGAAAACCATATAACTCCAAAGACTATTAAGAAGTCGATTAGAGATGTAATTGAAGTAACTAAGGCTATGGATGATGGTGAAAAATATACTTATAGTACTAAGAGCGTACAAGATAAGATTAATAAATTAAAGACAAAGATGAACAAGGCGGCAAAGGATCTTAATTTTGAAGATGCTGCTAAGTATAGAGATATGATAGAAGAGTTGAAGAAGGAGGAACTATTCATTGGAGAATAAAATAATTGTTAGAGGTGCCAATGAAAATAATTTAAAGAATTTAGATATTGAGATACCGAGAAATAAATTCGTAGTTATAACTGGACTTTCTGGATCTGGTAAGTCTTCGCTTGCTTTTGATACAATATATGCTGAAGGACAAAGAAGGTACGTAGAGAGTCTTTCAAGCTATGCGAGGATGTTCTTAGGCAATACTACTAAACCAAATGTTGAGTTTATAAGTGGACTTAGTCCATCCATATCAATAGATCAAAAGACTACAAGTAATAACCCAAGATCAACAGTAGGTACGGTTACTGAAATTTATGATTATTTAAGACTTTTATATGCAAGAGTAGGACAGATATATTGTCCAAGTTGTGGTAAGAAGATTACATCACAAACTATTGATCAAATTGCAGATATAATCATGAGTCATAAAGAAGGACAAAAGATTTATGTATTAGCACCAATCGTTAGAGGACAAAAAGGACAACATAAAAAAGTTTTAGAACAAATACAAAAAGACGGCTTTGTTAGATACATCTTAGATGGAGAAATGCACGACATTACTGATAAGCCTGAGATAGATAAGAACAAAAAGCATGACATAGACATAGTTATAGATAGACTAGTTATAAAAGATGGCATTTTATCCAGATTAACTGGCTCACTTGAAACAGCAACACATTATTCTAATGGACTTGTAAAGATAAACTATCTAGATTTATATGAAAAGTCTTATTCAACTAAGTATGCATGTATCGACTGTGGGATATCATTTGATGAGCTACCAACAAGATTATTTTCATTCAACAGTCCTTTTGGTATGTGTGAAAGGTGCAATGGACTTGGCTACTTTAGAAGTATTGACAAGGATTTAGTTATACCAGATTATTCTTTATCCTTAGAAGAAGGCGTTATAGAGCCATTTAAGAGCGCAAAAAAAGGCACTTATTATTATAAGATATTTAAGTTTATACTAGATAAATATAATTTTAAAGAAGATGAGCCATTTACTAAAGCGCCTAAAAGGATGATCGACGATATATTAAATGGAACTGATTATAATGTAAAGTTTAAATACCATTCATTGTTTACAAAAACATCAAAAGATTTCAATAAGAAGTGGCCAGGTGTTTTATCTGTCATGATGGATAGATTAACGAATTCTATGTCTCAAGCAATTAGAGATAACACTGAAGAATATGTAGAAGAAGTTGAATGCCCAGAGTGTCATGGAGCGAGACTAAAGAATGAAGCACTTGCAGTTAGAGTAGGCGACTTAAATATATATGAATTTACACAGCTTAGCATTAAAGATGAATTAGAATATATAAATAAGTTAAAGTTAAATGATACAGAAGCGAAGATTGCTGAACAAATACTTATAGAAATAAAAAAGAGACTTTCATTCTTAATAACTGTTGGCCTTGACTACTTAAATCTTTCGAGAATGGCTAAGACGCTATCAGGTGGCGAAGCACAAAGAATAAGACTTGCAACACAGATAGGGTCAGCGCTAGTTGGTGTTATATATGTTTTGGACGAGCCATCCATAGGTTTACATCAAAGAGATAATTTAAAGCTAATACAGGCACTTAGAGAGCTAACAGATGCAGGAAATACTTTACTTGTTGTCGAGCATGACGAAGAGATTATGCATCATTGTGATGAGATTATAGATATTGGACCAGGCGCAGGCATTCATGGTGGAGAGCTTGTTGTTCAAGGCAATATAAAGAAAGTTATGAAGTGCAAAAAATCAATTACGGGCGATTATTTATCAGGCAGAAAGAAGATCCCTGTAAAGGATGAATACAGAAAAAGTGATAAAAATAACGTCTTGAAAGTCATAGGAGCTAGCGAAAACAACCTTAAAAATATAGATGTTGTAGTGCCATTGAGTGAGTTTGTTACTGTTACAGGTGTATCTGGCTCTGGCAAATCAACACTTGTAAACGACATTATATATAAATCTCTTGCTCAAAAGATAAACAAATCAAAGTATAAGCCAGGTAAGAGAAAAGCTGTTGAAGGCATTGAAAATATAGATAAGGTTGTAGTAATTGATCAAAGCCCAATAGGTAGAACACCAAGATCAAATCCTGCGACATATACTGGCACTTTTGATCTTATAAGAGATGTCTTTGCTATGACGCAAGAAGCAAAGATGAGAGGTTACCAAAAGGGCAGATTCTCTTTCAATGTAAAAGGCGGTCGCTGCGAAGCTTGTAAGGGCGATGGAATATTAAAGGTTGAGATGCACTTCCTGCCAGATGTCTATGTACCTTGCGAGGTATGTAAAGGCAAGAGATACAATAGAGAAACTCTTGAAGTTAAGTTTAAAGATAAAACAATTGCCGACGTACTAGATATGACAGTTGAAGAAGGATTAAAGTTTTTTGAAAATCAACCGCGTATAGCAAAGAAACTACAAACGCTTTATGATGTAGGACTTGGATATATTAAGATCGGACAAAGTTCAACAGAGCTATCAGGTGGTGAAGCTCAAAGGGTTAAGCTTGCTACAGAGCTTTCGAAGAAGTCAACTGGTAGAACTATATATATACTTGATGAACCAACAACAGGTCTACATTCACACGACGTTTCTAAATTAATTAAAGTTTTAAATACCTTAGTTGACCAAAATAACTCTGTACTTGTTATAGAACACAACTTAGACGTAATAAAGCAATCTGATTATATTATAGACCTTGGACCAGAAGGCGGAGATATGGGTGGAACAGTTGTTGCGACTGGGACACCTATCGAAGTTGCTCAAAATGAAAATTCATACACTGGCAAATTCTTGAAAGATATATTTATAAAGGAAGGAAAGCTAGATTAGATTAAATTAGAGGACTATAGGGTATATTACTAATACGGAGGTATTTATGAAAAGGAGCTTTCTTAAAAATATAATAATATTCTTATTAGTTCAAATATTTTTCTTACAAGTTGTAAATGTTAATGCAATATCTAAGCCTGAGCATAGTTTTGTTAAAGATGGAGCAAATATTATCTCACAAGATACTGTTGATTATATTAATGAAACTAATGAGAAGATGAAGGACTATGGCAGTCAAGTCGCTGTATTGACGCTCGATAGTTTGAGCGGTAGAGATATAGAATCTCTTTCGAACAAAGTATTTAGAGATTGGGGCATAGGAGACAAGAAAAAGAACAACGGAGTGCTTTTACTTGTTAGCTTAAATGACAGGCAAGTAAGAATTGAAGTTGGTTATGGTCTTGAAGGCGCTATAAATGATGCTAGAGCTGGTAGAATAATAAGAAATGTAATTAGACCAAACTTTCAAAATAAAGATTATGATAAAGGAATTAGAGATGCCTTCGATAGTATCATTTATTATATAGGCAAGGAATATAATGTAGTGTTTCAAGATATAGATATTAATAAATTGGAACAAGCGGATGATGATTATATAAGCATACCTATAATAATATTTGCGATAATTATTTTTATACTTTTAACATCTAGACTCAATAGATATAGATATATTTATGGTAGAAGAGGTAGAATGTTTAGAAGGCGTAGAGGCATATTTGATGACGATGATCCATTTGGAGGCTTCTTCGGAGGATCAGGAGGGTCTGGTGGATTTGGTGGCTTCGGTGGGTCCGGCGGAGGCTTTGGAGGAGGCTCCTCTGGAGGAGGCGGAGCATCAGGTTCTTGGTAAATTTTAGATAAAGGAGAATTGAAATGGAAGAAAAAAGACAAAGAAGAGGTAGATTTTCACCACTTTTAATTATACTAGGAATAGTAATTGCATTAGGTGGTTTGGTAGCATTTAAGTATAATGGCCTAGTTAACAAACAAGAAGATGTTAATAAAACATGGGCAGAGGTTCAAACTCAATATCAAAGAAGAGCTGACCTTATACCAAACTTAGTTGAAACAATAAAGGGCTATGCAAAACATGAAGAGGAAACACTAGAAAACATAGCTAAACTTAGAAGTGGATATACAGATGCAAAAACACCTGAAGATTATGAAAAGCTTGATACAGAACTAGCAAAGAACATTAACATTGTTGTAGAAAACTATCCAGATTTAAAAGCTAATGAAAATTTCCTAAGTTTACAAGATGAATTAGCAGGAACTGAAAACAGGATAGCAGTTGCAAGACGTGATTTTAATAACGAAGCAACTGAATTTAATAAATCAGTTAGGACTTTCCCTAACAATATCTTTGCATCAATCTTAGGTTTTGATAAGTTTAAAACATTCGAGGCTCAAGCAGGAGCAGAGAACGCGCCGAGCGTTAATTTTGGTAAATAATCCATGTAAAAGTCAAACTTTGACTATGTTTGACTTTTTATTGTGTATTTAAGTAAAATATTTATTTACTTATAACGATATTAGTGATATAATAACAACATAAGTAATTTTAAGGAGTGAATTAAGTGAAAGTTAATTTTGACAAAAAAGAAAAAAATAAAGTTTACTTTAATGTAGACGTTGATTGGAAGGAATTTGAACCAAAAATAGACGAAGCTTATAAGAAAATAAGATCAAAATTCAATATTCCTGGATTTAGAAAAGGTAAAGTACCTAAAATGATTATTGAACAAAACTATGGAGTTCAAGTATTCTATGATGAAGCAATAAATATAATGCTTCAAGAAATTTATCCAAAAGCTTTAGAAGAGTTGGATCTTAAAGTTGTCGATCAACCAGATGTTGATGTTAAAGACTTTAAGGAGAATGAATCTATAAACTTTACTTTTGAAGTTGAAGTTGTTCCTGAGTTTGAACTACCAAACTTTGAAGAGATTGAAGTAGAAGATGTTAAAGAAGAGTTTGATAAAGAAGTAGTTACAAACGAAATCGAAAGATTAAGAAATGAAAATGCAAGATATACAATCATTGAAGATAGAAAGACTAAGAAGGGCGACATAGTTAAACTTGACTTTAAAGGTTATGTAGACAATGAAGCATTCCAAGGTGGAGAAGCTAAAGACTACGAACTTGAAATCGGTTCTAACTCGTTCATACCTGGCTTTGAAGACCAATTAGTAGATAGAGCTATTGGTGAAGAATTTGATGTTAATGTTAAATTCCCTGAAGAGTATCACTCAGAAGACTTAAAAGGAAAAGATGCTAAGTTTATCTGCAAAATTAATGAGATAAAGGTAAAAGAATTACCTGAGTTAGATGATAACTTTGCATCAGACGTTTCTGAATTCGACACATTAAAAGAATTTAAGGCAGACTTAAGAAAGAAATTAAAGGCTCAATTTAATGAGATGGTAGATGCACAAAGAGAAAATAAGGTTCTTGATAAAGTTCTTGAAGAAACTAAATTTGATGTTCCAAACAGAATGATTGAAGATGAAGTTGAAAATGAACTTAGAAACTTCCAATATAGACTACAAGCTCAAGGCTTAAATTATGATGACTACAAGAAATATACTGGCAAGACTGATGATGAAATTAAAGAAACATTCAAAGAGCCAGCAGAAAAGAGAGTTAAATTAGGTTTAATCCTTGAAAAATATGCAAAAGAAAACAAGATAAAAGCTACTAAGAGAGATTATGACAAAGAACTTGACAAATTAGCAGAAATGTACAAGGCAGAAGATAAAGAAGAATTTAAGAAAACAATGAGTGAAGGTTCTCTAGAATTTTTAGATAGAGGCATATTAAACTCTAAATCTATAGACGATATTAAGAAAAAAGTAAAATATATTTAATGGGGTGATTAAATGGCATTAATTCCTATGGTTGTAGAACAAAGTTCCAGAGGAGAAAGGTCATATGATATCTACTCAAGGCTTTTAAAAGAAAGAATTATATTTTTATCAGGCGAAATTCATAATGAAATGGCTGACCTTATAGTTGCACAATTACTATTTCTAGAAGCAGAAGATCCTGATAAAGATATTCAAATTTATATAAATTCACCAGGCGGATCAGTATCAGCTGGCTTTGCCATATATGATACAATGCAATATATAAAACCGGATGTATCAACAATATGTGTTGGTCTAGCTGCGTCGATGGGAGCCTTCCTTTTGGCAGCTGGTGCTAAGGGTAAGAGATTTGCTCTTCCTAATGCTGATATTATGATTCATCAACCACTTGGTGGAACTCAAGGACAAGCTGAAGACATTCGTATTCAAGCTGAAAAAATTCTTGAGATAAGAAAGAGAATAAATAAAATTTTGTCTGAAAAGACAGGACAAAGTATCGATATTATTAATAGAGATACTGATAGAGACTACTACTTAAATGCAGAAGAAGCGGTTAAGTATGGCTTAATAGATAAAGTAATGGAGAAACACTAATTTATGTCTAAATATGATGAAATAAGATGTTCCTTTTGTGGTAAAACTCAAAATGAAGTCAAAAGACTAATCTCAGGACCAAATGTATACATTTGTGATGAATGTATACAAGTATGCATGGATATATTGGAAGAAGATCATTTATTAAATGATGAAAGCATTGATTTAGAAGATATGGTTCTTCCTACTCCGATGGAGATTAAGAAGTCTTTAGACGATTACGTAGTTGGTCAAGATGATGCAAAGAAAACTTTATCTGTTGCTGTTTATAACCATTACAAGAGAATCACAAAAGATACAAGTGACAAAGATGTTGAAATTAAGAAGAGCAATATATTATTGTTAGGACCGACAGGTAGTGGTAAAACGCTTCTTGCTGAAACTTTAGCAAGAATTTTGAATGTACCGTTTGCTATATGCGATGCTACGACTCTTACTGAAGCTGGATATGTTGGAGAAGATGTTGAGAATATCATATTAAAGCTTATACAAAATGCTAACTATGACCTAGACAGAGCAGAAAGAGGCATCATCTATGTTGACGAGATTGACAAGATTGCTAAAAAGAGTGAGAATGTTTCAATTACAAGAGATGTAAGTGGCGAAGGTGTTCAACAAGCACTTCTAAAGATTCTAGAAGGGACTGTAGCTAACGTTCCTCCACAAGGAGGTAGAAAGCATCCTCAAGAAGAGTTTATACAAGTTGATACTAGCAATATACTTTTCATTGTTGGTGGAGCTTTCCAAGGCTTAGATGATATAATTGCTAAGAGGACAAATAAGAAGTCTTATGGATTTGGATCAGAACTATTTGATAAGGCAAAACAAAAGTCTGAAGCACTTAAGCATGTCGAAAGTGAAGACTTAATGAAGTTCGGACTTATTCCTGAACTGATTGGAAGACTTCCTGTAACTGTAACTCTTAAAGAGCTAAACGAAGATGATTTAGTTAAAATACTTACAGAGCCAAAGAATGCACTAATTAAGCAATACCAAGAGCTTATAAGGATGGACGGAGCAGAGCTTGAGTTCACTGATGATGCAGTTAGAAGGATTGCACAAAAAGCAATTGAAATGAAAACTGGTGCAAGAGGACTTAGAAGTATTATTGAAAAAGTTATGCTTGATATAATGTATGAACTTCCTTCCAAGAAATATAATGGAACTCTTAAGATTGATAGTTCCATCATAGATGGAAAGAAAAAACTTACTTATCAAAACAATGATAAGGATAATGAAGAAAAAATCGTTTCATAATAAAGCTAAGGCTTGATATATGTAGCGCAATAAGGTCGGACAAACTAGTTCGACCTTTTATTAAAGGAGAAAGATATGGATAAATATGATGAAATAATTGATAATTATTCATTTTTAGATGATAATGATGAAAATACTTTCAAAGTACCCATTGTTTCTATTAACAATATAAATATTGTGCCTAATAACTACTATAGTGTTAACTTAGATAATGAAGACCTTGTTTCTGCAATTGCTAAGGCTTCAAATACTAATGGAGTTTTTGCAATATTTCAACTTAAGGCAAATAGAAAGTCTATTTCAAGTATAAAGTCAGTGAATGAATTAGGTGTATTAGCTGAGATAGAGTCTATATCGCCAAATAATAAATTTATGAAGATGAACTTTAGAACGCTTTCGAAAGTTTATTTAACTAATGTCTTTAAGAGTGAAGGTATAAACTATGGCCACCTAGTTAAATTAAATGATACAAATGATTATTCTTTTGACAATCCTGAGAATAAATCTTACTATGAGGTAATAAATAGTGCTTTAGATAAGCTAAATGCATTGATTATGGATAGCCAATCAAGTAAGGATAGAATAGTTCCAAATAAGATTGACTATAATATCTTTCTAGATAGTATATTCTCAAGGCTTGATATTGATAAAAAACTTACTCAGGAGTATTTAAATGCTGTTGATAAGAAGGAAAGAACTAAGATTGTTATAGATACTATCAATAAATCTGTTGTGACTATTGAGGTTTTAAAAACTCTTCAAGACAAGACTAAAGAGGCCATGGATAAGAATCAAAAAGATTATATACTACATGAGCAGCTTAAGATTATTAAAAATGAGCTTAATGCTGATAAGTCAGGAGCGAAAAATATCTTTGATGCATACAGAAATGATATAAAGAAACTTAAAGCACCTAAAGAAGTTGAAGAGAAGGCCCTTAAAGAAATTGATAAACTTGAGCAAACTCCACTAACATCTCCTGACTATCCCTCAACATTGCAATATATAGAGCTTATTAAAGACTTACCTTGGAATAAAAGAACGGATGATACCAAGGACTTAAAGTATGCTAAGGAGATGCTTGACAAAGATCATTACGGTTTAAAAGATGTAAAGGATAGGATACTTGAGTATCTAGCTATACTTAATAATACTAAGGCCATAAAAGGCTCTATAATATGCTTTGTTGGCCCTCCAGGAGTTGGCTTTAATGAAGAAAGCAAAGTCAAAGAACCCTGTTTTCTTATTTGATGAAATTGATAAGATTGGACAAGATTTTAGAGGAGATCCATCTAGTGCTTTGCTAGAAGTTTTGGATAGTTCTCAAAATAAAGATTTTACAGATAGATATTTGGAGCTTCCTTATGATTTATCAGAAGTACTATTTATAACAACTGCAAACTCGCTTGATACAATACCAGAAGCACTTTTAGATAGACTCGAAATTATAAGGATAGATGGCTATACTGATGAGGAAAAATTAAATATTGCTAAGAAATATTTACTTCCTAAATCATTGGAGAATGCTGGTATCGATAGTGATGCAATTAAATTTACTGATGAAGCTTTATATAGGCTTATCGATAATTATACTAGAGAGTCTGGAGTTAGAGAGCTCGAAAGAAAGATACAATCTATAATTAGAAAACTAGTTTATAAAAAATACATGGACAATAAGATTGTTAAAAAAGTTGATTTAAAGACTGTTGATAAATTACTAGAAGGTCCTATATTTGAATATGACTTAGTTGATAAAGAAGACAGCGTTGGTAAAGCTGTAGGTCTTGCATGGACAAGGGTAGGAGGAGACACTATCAACGTAGAAGCTCAGCTTATGCCTGGAGATGGCAAGCTAAACATCACTGGTAATCTTGGCAAGGTTATGCAAGAATCATGCCAACTTGCTATAAGCTATTTAAAGGCAAATTATGAATACTTTAATATTGACAAGAAAAAGTTTAAAGATTTCGATATCCATATACATGTACCAGAGGGAGCTATACCAAAGGATGGTCCTAGTGCTGGCATAACAATTACTACAGCCATACTATCAGCCTTATGTGATAAAAAAATTAACAGATACTTTGCTATGACGGGTGAAATTACTTTACTTGGTAATGTACTTGCGATAGGCGGACTAAAAGAAAAGGCGCTTGCCGCTAAGAGGATGAAGATTAGAGACTTAATCTTGCCTATGGAGAATAAAAAAGACTTTGAAAAATTACCTACTAATATAAGGGAGAGTCTAAATGTACATTATGTAAATAACTTTAAAGATCTTAGCAAAATAATATTTGTAGATGGTGATAAAGATGCTTAAGATTAATGAGCCTTTCTTAGAAAGGATGGCTGTTGATGAGAAGAGTTATCCTAACGATGGTTTAAAAGAGATAGTTTTAGTAGGCAGAAGTAATGTTGGTAAGAGTTCATTTATAAATGCGCTTACTAACAGAAAGAAGCTTGCATATACATCATCATCACCTGGAAAAACAAGAACTATAAACTTCTACAATATGGACAATAAATTTAGGATAGTCGACTTGCCAGGCTATGGTTATGCTAAAATTTCTATGAAAGAAAGAGAAAAGTGGAAGAAGATTATCGAGGAGTACTTGGTAAAGTCCAAAAACATTGCTCTTATATGTCAAATTATAGATGTAAGGCATGAGCCTACTAAGCTTGATATGATGATGTATGACTATATACTATCAACAGGTAGTAATTATTTAATAATTGCAAATAAACTTGATAAATTAAAGTCATCACAAGTATTAAAGCAGCTAAGCATCATTAACAAAGCTTTGCATAATCTTAAGAAGGACGCACTAATACCTTTCTCGTCTCAAGACAAGAGGGGAGTTAAAGAAGTGCTAGCTAAGTTTGAAGATATAATTTAATAAATATAAAACAAAGGCGACCATACTCTATGATCGCCTTTATTATGTATTAAATACATTTTCTTAAGCCAATGATTGGCTTTAATTTGCAGTTTATAGTTTAGTGAACATGTCCTTGCCAACTCCACAAACTGGGCATACCCAATCATCAGGAATATCTTCAAAAGCAGTTCCTGGAGCTATACCTCCATCTGGATCTCCTTTTTCAGGATCATAAACGTAACCGCATGCATCGCATTCGTACTTGTCCATCTTGCACCCTCCTTCCTTTCATGTTTTTCATATCATATATACCCAAAGAATATTATTTATAACAATATGCTTAGTAATTTATTTTCACGGGTATAAATAGATTAGTGGAGGAAGGATATAATGTATCAATTTTACGGAACGGTATCTTCTAATATTGAAAGTGTAGAAGTATTTGTTGACAGAATAATTGAAAATCTTGAAAATTATTTGCCTAATGAAATGATATTTAACATTAGGCTTGTTCTTAATGAGCTTTTATTGAATTCAGCATCGCATGGCAATCTATATAGTAAAGATAAAAAAGTTAAATTATACATATCGATTAGTGAAGACACTATAAAACTAAGGGTAGAGGATGAAGGTATTGGTCTACTTAGTATATGCTCAAATAAAAGTATGTGCGAGCTTGGAGGCAGAGGCTTAAAAATAGTCGAAGCTCTAACAGATAAGGTATCTAAACTAGACCATGGTATTAAGTGTACTATCTTTTCTAAATATCTTGATGATACAGAGTAAATACTTGTAATTATTAATAAAAAGTATTATAATAAAAGGTAGTGTTTAGGAGGAATAATATGTTAAGAGAAGATTTAAGAAATATAGCTATCATAGCACACGTTGACCATGGCAAAACAACTCTAGTTGATCAAATGCTTAGACAATCAGGCACATTTAGAGAGAATCAAGTTGTTCAAGATAGAGTCATGGACTCTGGTGACCTTGAAAAAGAACGTGGTATAACTATACTTTCAAAGAATACAGCCGTAATACATAACGGTAAAAAGATAAATATTATAGATACACCAGGCCATGCTGACTTTGGTGGAGAAGTTGAGAGAGTTCTAAAGATGGTTAATGGTGTTGTACTAGTTGTTGATGCTTTTGAAGGACCTATGCCACAAACTAAGTTTGTATTAAAGAAAGCTTTTGAACTAAACTTGCCAGTTATTGTATGTATAAATAAGATTGATAGACCAGAGGCTAGACCAGTTGAGGTTGTTGACGAAGTTCTTGATTTGTTCATAGAACTAGGCGCTGAAGATGAAGCTTTAGAAGCACCATTTATTTTTGCTTCAGCTAAGAAGGGTTATGCTACTAATCAAGTAACTATAGAAAAAGACAATATGGATGACTTGTTTGATGCTATAGTTGAGCATATACCAGCTCCAGAGTCTAATGAAGATAAACCATTGCAACTACTTATTTCAACAATTGATTATAACGACTATGTTGGTAGAATCGGTATAGGTAAGATCGAAAGAGGAGTTATAAAGAATGGATCAGAGGCTGTACTTGTTAACAAGCTAAATCCTGATATGAAGAGAAAAGTAAAGATAGGTAAATTATATGAGTTTATAGGCCTAGATAAAGTTGAAACTAATGAACAAAAAGGTGGAGCCATCGTTGCTGTTACTGGTATAGAAGATATATCAATTGGAGATACTATCGCTGATCCAGAATGTCCAGAAGCACTTGATTTTGTCAAGATTTCTGAGCCAACAATATCCATGAACTTCATTGTAAATGACTCACCATTTGCTGGAAGAGAAGGTAAATACGTTACATCTAGACAAATAAAGGCAAGACTTGAAAAAGAATTGCAATCAAATGTTTCATTGAGGGTTGAAGAAACTGAATCAACAGATGCATTTAAAGTATCTGGTAGAGGAGAGCTTCACTTGTCTGTTTTGGTTGAAACTATGAGAAGAGAAGGATACGAATTACAACTATCTAAGCCACAAGTACTTTTTAAAAATGATGAAAATGGCAAGAAACTTGAACCAATGGAGAAGGTAACTGTAGATGTTTCTGAAGAATTTGTTGGTGCTGTTATAGATAAATTATCAAGAAGAAAAGCTGAGCTATTAGAAATGAAAGAAAATTCAGCAGGATACTCAAGACTTATATTTAAAATGCCAGCTAGAGGTTTGATTGGATATAGAGGAGAGTTTATGACTGATACACATGGAGAAGGTATCATCAACTCCATCTTCTTAGGATACGAACTTTATAAAGGCGAAATACCTACTAGAACTACAGGCTCACTAATTGCCTTTGAAACAGGCGTTGCATCTAGCTACGGACTTAATATAGCTCAAGGTAGAGGTATACTGTTCATTGGACCACAAACTGAAGTTTACGAAGGTATGGTTGTAGGTGAAAATCCAAAGGGCCTTGATATTGAAGTTAACGTTACTAAGAAGAAACAAATGACAAACACAAGAGCTGCAGGTTCTGATGACGCCATCAGGCTAAGTCCACCAAGAGTACTTTCTCTTGAGGAAGCACTTGAATTTATAGAGGACGATGAACTAATTGAAGTTACACCAAAATCAATTAGAATCAGAAAGAAGATACTAGACACAAATAAGAGATATAAATCAAAAAATACAAATAAGAAATAGGGGAGATTGCGGTGGATGTATCGCTACAAGTTTTAATAGGTTATTTATTAAACTTGCTTTTAGGCTTATTTATTGTTTTTAAAGAAAGAAAAAATATAAAGTCTACATGGCTATGGTTAATGATACTGCTTTACTTGCCATTTGTTGGCTTTATCCTTTATATGTTTTTTGGTCTTGACTATAGAAAGATGAAAACATTCGATGAAAAGATGATGCTTGACCGAAAAGAGAAAAGGATATTAGAAAATCAAAAGAAGTTTTATGCTCTTACTAAGTCAGAAGACTTAAACTTTGATCAAAAAGAGCTTATTAATTTATGCCTATCAACAAGTGATGCTACCTTTACTGATTATAATGACGTAAAATTCTATTTTGATGGAAAAGATAAATTTAATGATTTATTTGAAGATGTAAAAAATGCAGAGAAATATATTTATATTGAGTACTACATCTTTAAAACAGATAAATTAGGAAGAAAATTCATAAACTTGCTTAATCAAAAGCTCAAAGAGGGAGTAGAAGTTAGGATACTTGTAGATGCTGTAGGATCTAGAAGCATCAGAAAGAAGTATTTTAGAGAATTCAAGAAGCTTGGAGGACAGATTGATTCATTCTTCCCATTATTCTTCTCTAAATTCACAACCAGGTTCAACTATAGAAATCACAGAAAGATTGTTATTATTGATGGTACGATTGCATACAGTGGCGGCTTTAATGTTGGCGATGAATACATTAGTAAAAGTAAAAAATTTGGATTTTGGAGAGATACACACTTTAGACTAAAAGGTGATATAGTTGAGGAATACTTAAGAAGGTTCAATTTTGATTATAGATTTGCGACTGGTATAAAAGCAGATGGCGAATACTTTAAAGATCATGATGTAAATACGCTAAACAGAATGCAGCTTGTAACATCAGGACCAGACTCAATGTTTGAGAATATTAAGAACGTCTACTTAAAGATGATAAGTTCAGCTAAAACTAGACTTTGGATACAAAGTCCGTACTTCATACCTGATGATTCAATATTTGAAGCTATAAGGATAGCTGCCTTATCTGGAGTTGACGTAAGGATAATGATACCTAACAAGCCAGATCACATGTTTGTATATTGGGCTACTCTAAGCTATGTTGGACAGCTTCTTGAGGATAATGTTAAGATATATCAATACGAGAACGGTTTTTTACACTCTAAGCAAATAATTAAAGATGATGACATATGTACTGTAGGTACAGCTAACTTTGATATTAGAAGCTTTGCACTTAATTTTGAAGCGAACCTAGTGTTTTATGATCAAAAGACAAACAAGCTTTTAAGTGAACAGTTTTTGAAAGATATAGAAAAGTCATCTGTATTAACTTTAGAGAAGTACAACAAGAGAAGCAGAATTGTTAAAATAAAAGAGTCAATATCAAGACTACTATCACCAGGACTATAATAGATTATAGTCCTTTTTTTATGAGTTATGATAAATATAAGAATAAAGCTATAAAAATTATCTATGTATATCATATAAAACCTTGCTTAACAATTAAAAATGTGATATAATAACCATAAGCGTGATGCTTAAAACCAATAAAATTTAATAGGAGGTGTTTTAAGTTTGGATAAGTTTTTAACAGGCGAAGTATTAATCTCAGCTGCTATTGCTATTGTACTTGGAGCTATCATTGGATATATAATCAGAAAGATTCTAGGCGAAAAGAAGATTAAAAGTGCTGAAATTGAATCAAGGCTGAAAAAATCTGAAAGAAGATTGATCAACAAAGAGGAAAATCTTGATAAGAGAACACAATCTTATGAAAAGAAAGAAGAACAACTTAAAAATAAGATGAACTCTCTAAACAAGAAAGAAGAAGAAGTTGAACAATTAATTGAAGAAAGAAGAAAAGAAATTGAGCGTGTTTCAAAAATGAGCACCCAAGAAGCTAAAGACATAATCTTGGATGAAGTAAAAAAAGAAATGACTCACGAATGTGCTGCTTATATTAGGCAAGCAACTGAAGATGCAAAAGAAGAAGCACAAAAGAATGCTAGAGAAATCATAGCAGATGCTATTCAAAAGAATGCTTCAGACTACGTTGCTGAAGTTAGTGTCAATGTTGTAAATCTACCTAACGACGAGATGAAGGGAAGAATCATCGGTAGAGAAGGTAGAAATATAAGAACGCTAGAAACTTTGACCGGAGTAGATCTAATCATAGACGATACACCGGAAGCAGTAGTATTATCAAGTTTCGACCCAATTAGAAGAGAGATTTGTAAAATTGCTTTGGAAAAACTTATAGCTGACGGCAGAATTCATCCAGCTAGGATTGAAGAGATGGTCAACAAAGCTAAAGTCGAGGTAGAGACAGTTATAAAAGAAGAAGGAGAAAGAGCCGTTATTGAAGCTGGCGTACGTAACTTACATCCTGAACTAGTAAAACTTTTAGGTAGACTTAAATTTAGAACAAGCTATGGACAAAATGTACTTGAGCATTCTATAGAAGTTGCTAAAATATCTGCAACTATCGCAGAAGAGCTTGGAGCAGACATTAGACTTGCTAGAAGAGGAGGTCTACTTCACGACATAGGTAAATCCATAGACCAACAAATGGAAGGTAGCCATGTTGAGATAGGAGTAAATGCTTGCAAGAGATATAAAGAAAACAAAGAAATTCTAAACATCATAGGTTCACACCACGGTGATGAAGAGCCAACAACAGTTGAAGCTGTTATAGTTCAAGCTGCTGACGCAATATCTGCAGCAAGACCAGGCGCTAGAAGAGAAACTTTGGAATCGTACATCAAGAGACTAGAAACACTAGAAGGTATAGCAAATTCATTCGAAGGTATCGAAAAGTCATATGCTATACAAGCTGGTAGGGAAATAAGAATAATGGTTAAACCTGAAGTTATAGATGAAGATAAAATGCTTTTAATGAGCCGCGATATTGCAAAGCAAATAGAAGAAAATTTGGAATATCCTGGACAAATAAAAGTTACTGTCATTAGAGAAACTAGAAGTACTGATTACGCTAAATAGTATTAAATTAAAATGTGTAGATGTAATGTCTACACATTTTTTGTTTGTATACTTAATATTTTACCGGATATGTAATAAAAGTATTTATATATAGAAGATAAATTCAATAAAAAATCTTTGACATTTATAAGAAAGGGTGGTATAATAGATTTAAATAAAATGTCGCTAAATATAAATTTAGTGACATACATATACAATATCGAAAGGGGCACCTAATATATGGCAATTACACAAAAAAACGATCCTAATTATATAAAAGACTTTTTAGGATATTTAAAATCAGTTAAAGGCTTGTCTATTAATACTATCCAAAGTTATTACTACGATTTAAAATCTTTCCTTAAATTTGTTGCTATTCGTTTAGAAATCTTAGATCAAAATGATGAATATTATTATACATCTGTCACTATTGATGATATTAAAAGGCTTCAAATTAATGACCTATATGCCTTTATATCCTATGCAGATGAAGATCTTGATAATACTAACTATGGTAAATATAGAAAAGCTGCCGTAGTTCATGCTCTATATGCTTACCTAATGAAGGTTAATCTAATTGATAATAATGTTGCTAATGAATTAGAAATGCCTAAGATTGATCAGCGTCTACCTATATATTTAACTCTTAATCAATGTGAAACGCTATTAAATACCATTATGAAGAATGAAAATAATGAAATGCGTAATCGTGATTATGCTATAATCATGTTGTTTTTGAACTGTGGCTTGCGTATATCTGAGCTAACTAGCCTTAATTTAGACTCTATTAATGAAAATAGATATATCAACGTTGTTGGTAAAGGCAATAAAGAAAGACAATTGTACTTAAATGATGCTACCTTTAGTGCAATAAAGGATTATATTGAACTAAGACCAAAAGATGTTAAAGAAAGTGATAAACATGCCCTATTTATTTCTCAAAAGAAGGTTCGTATGTCAAACCGCGCTGTTCAGTATATGTTTGATAAGTATCTACTTGAAGCTGGTCTTGATAAAAATAAGTTTACAGTGCACAAGTTAAGACATACAGCCGCTACCCTTATGTACAAGTACGGCTCAGTTGATATAAGGTCCTTGCAAGAGATCCTTGGTCACACATCAGTAGCTACAACACAGATATATACACATCTTGATAACAGTACACTTAAAAAATCAATTGAAAATAATCCATTGGCCAATAGAAAAAAGTATTAGATTCGCTCTAATACTTTTATTTTTTACATATTTATTATAATGATATCTTCCCTGCGTCTACAAGGTCTTGTAGGGCTATCATAAGGCCTAATTTGCCTTGTTCTAAGGACATTGATCCTTGGAAATATGCGATATATGGCTCTCTAATAGGGCCATCTGCTGATATCTCTATGGATGAGCCGTCTATAAAGCTACCTGACGCCATAATTATTTTATTCTCATAACCTGGCATGTCCCAAGGCTCTGGTGTTAAGAACGAGTCAACACATGCTGCCTTTTGTATTGACTTACAGAACTTAATAAGAATATCTGGATCTTTGAACTTTATTGCACATACTATATCTGATTTGTGTTCGTTATACTCTGGTGTGCATTCAAAACCAAGTTTTGTAAATACATATGAAAACAAGCTTTGTGTCTTTAAGGCTTCACACACTACTCTTGGTGACATATATAAGCCTTGAAGAGTTGTTCTAAGTGTGCCGTAAGATAAACCAAGCTCCTTACCTAAGCCTGGTGCATATAAACGGTCTGCAGCTAGCTCTATAAGATCTTTTCTTCCTACTAAATAGCCGCCGCCTAAACTGATGCCAGCGCCAAGATTTTTAAGTAGAGATCCAGCTATGATGTCTGCACCAATATCTGTCGGTTCAATACTGTCAGTAAATTCACCATAACAATTATCATACATGATAACTATGTCTGGATGTTTCCCTTTAAACTTAAGCATATCATCTTTTATTGCATGCAGATTGATTGCCTTTCTAAATTCATAGCCAATTGACCTTTGCACAACTATAGCTTTAGTGTTTTTAGTGATTTTCGATTCTAAGGCCTCAAAATCTATCGTATTTGCATTTAAGTCTACTTGCCTATACATAATACCTTTTTTCATTAATGAGTCCCTTAAATCGCCAATTAGGCCTATACTTTTTTGTATAGTATCATAAGGAGTACCGGTAATGTATATAAACTCATCACCATGGTCAAGAATCGAAGAAAGCATTATATATATAGCGTGTGTACCTGAAACTATAGACGTTCTTACTAAAGCATCCTCTGCATTAAAGATGTCTTTGAAAATTTCTTCTATCTTATCTCTGCCTATATCACCATAGCCATAACCAGTTGCATAATAAAAGTCTGATGCTGCTAGTTTATTTTTTTGCATAGCATGTATAACTTTTATTTGATTAATCTCTTTATTATTCTCATATTCTTTGTATGTCTCACTTAATTCATCGGCTGCATTATTGACTAAATTTATGACAGCATCTGATAATTCGTATTGTTTATAAATGTTATTCATTATTCCACCTTTTCCTAATGTCCTTATTTATTGTATCAATAGTTTGATCTATATCGTCAAAGTTTACATCAATGAAATTTGCTTCGCTTTCACGCCTAAACCATGTTAATTGTCTTTTTGCATAATTCCTTGATTTTTGCTTGATAAGTTCAACAGCTCTATCATAAGTAATTTCTCCTTGCAAATAGCTTATAAGTTCTTTATATCCAATAGCAAGAAGAGCTCTATTCGAAGCTATTTCTTGAGTGCTCATATCCTTGATAATGTCTTTAACTTCATCTAAAAGACCAGCTTCAAGCATCTTATCAACTCTTTTGTTGATTCTGTCGTATAAAAGAGCTCTATCTGTTTGAAGTATATAGATAAGCTTATCGTACTCATCATTGTATACTCTAAAGTCTTTATTTTCTTCGCTGTATTTATTACCACTCTTATATATAACTTCCAAGGCTCTGATTATCCTAAAAGTATCATTTACACTAAGCTTTTCAGCATATTTTGGATCAAGCTCTTTTAATTTATTATATAAATGCTCTTTGCCAAATTCCTTAGCTTCTGTACTTAGTTTTTCTCTAAGTGCTTTGTCTTCAGCCTCACTGCTAAAGTCTAGTTTATATAATAAGGAATTGATATATAGACCTGTTCCTCCTATGATTATAGGGATTGTCCCACGCTCATTCATATCACTAATTAGCTTTTTTGACTTCTTTTGATAGTCGTATACAGAGAAATTATCGTGTATACTTACTTCGTCTATCATATGATGTTTTACGCCAGACATCTCTTCATCAGTAACTTTTGCAGTTCCAATCTTCATTTCTTTATATATCTGCATAGAGTCAGACGATATAATTTCTGCATTTCCAAGCTTTTTAGCAAGCTCTACAGCGACCTTTGATTTACCAATACCAGTTGGACCCGATATAACTAAGATTTTTTCTTTCATCATTGTATCCTGTAGAACATCTTTTCAATCATATTCTTCTTAAGTATAATCATACTTGGTCTACCATGTGGACATGTAGTTGGATATTTACACTTCTTAAGATCTTCAATAAGCTTATCTATCTCTATATTTGAAATTTTATCTCCCGCCTTAATGGCGTTTTTGCAAGCGTATTTCATAATTTTTTCTACTTTATAGTCATAAATATTAGTCTTTTCCTCGTCAAGAATTCCGATTATATCCTTAATTAAGTCTAAACTATAGTTACCTCCAAATATTATAGGTATGCTCCTAACAACAACGTTGTGGTCAGGATATATATCTATAGTGAAGCCGAACTTATTTAGAAGAGCCATGTTTTCTTTTATAGTTTCTTCCTCATTAACGGTTAGTTTTACAGGACTTACACCTTCTATAAATTGTGAATTTACCTTAGAATTTTTAAATTTTTCAGTAAATTCTTCATATAGAATCCTTTCGTGAGCTGCATGTTGATCTATCATGACAACGAAATCATTATTGTAGTCATAAAGAAGTATGAAGGTATTAAATAAAACGCCTTCTATCTTATACGCGTCAAGTATATTGATGTCATCCATAACAATTCTATTAGTATCATTTTTACTCTCATCATCAAATATTAATATCTCTTCATAACTTTGTGTAGATTTCTTAATATCATTATTTCTATATTGCAATAAACTTGTGTCATTTATGAATTCTTCATCGTCAAAAGTTGGAATATCTGCATTATTTTCTCTAGTACCTATCGCTTCATCATGAATAAGTTCATCTTCATATTTAGTATCGCTAGAATTAGCATAATATATATTATATGAAGGGTTACTATCTTCTTCATAAGTAATTATTACTGAATCATTAACTTTATCGTCATTTTTCTCAACTATATTAAGCTTAGTCTCCTCTTCCCTCTCATCTTTTTTATCTGAAAAAGCAATTTTTAGCTCAACATCGTTATTTATAATGCGCTTTAAATTTGAATTAAGTAGGACTAGTAACTCCTCTATATCTTGAATTTTAACCTCAGTTTTAGCTGGATGTATATTAACATCAAGCATGCTTGGATCTATATGAATAAATAAGAAAAAAACTGGGAATCGATTCAAAGGTATAGTTGATTTATAAGCTTCATTTACAAGTTTATTGATTGCATCATTTTTAACAGTTCTATTGTTAATATAAAGTAGTTGATTCTTCTTATTGCTTCTATATAAAAGGTTATTAGAGATATATCCTCTGATTTTAAACTTATCACTCTCTATATTAACTTCCTTCATATTTATTGCCGTATCATAGCCATAAAGGCTGTTAATTCTTTCGTATAGACTTTGATTGCTAAAAAGGTCAAATATCACCTTATCGTTACTCATATACTTAAAGCCAATAGCTGGATTTGCTATAGCAAGCCTATAAAGAAGATCGTTTATTAGGTTAGATTCATAAGTATCTTTCTTCAAGAATTTTTGTCTTGCTGGTATATTGTAGAATATATCTTCGACTATTATGGACGTACCTTTGTTAGTAGATATATTCTCTATCCTTTTACTGCCGTTAAAGAAGCTTATCTTGGATCCAATCTCTTCGTCTTCAGTTTTACTTATAAGTGTAACATTGCTTATAGCCTTAATACTTGCTAAAGCCTCACCTCTAAAGCCCATAGTGTGTATCTTATATAAATCATCAACATTCTCGATTTTGCTTGTAGAGTGCTTAATAAAGGCAAGATTAATGTCATCTCTGTTTATCCCAGTACCATTGTCTGTTACTGAAATTTTTCTTTTGCCTCCATCATATATCTTGATAATAATATTTGTAGCACCTGCATCTATTGAGTTTTCAACTAGTTCTTTGACTACTGAGACCGGTCTTTCTATAACCTCACCAGCAGCAATTTTTTCTACTGTTTCTTTTGATAGTACTTTTATCATCTAATCACCTAATTTTTTTGCTTTTTCAATTATCTTATTTAGCTCGTTTAGAGCATCCATTGGAGTCATTGCATTTATGTTTATAGCTTTGATTGAATCAATGTAAGATCTATACTTGTATTCATCCAAGCTAATATTTGTTGTTTCTTTTTCTTTTTTTCTAACGCTAAGATCTTGGTATTCAAGTCTATCCATCATTTCTTGTGCGCTTGATATAACGTCGTCATTTATCCCGCTAAGCTTTGCAACATATATACCATAACTTTTATCTTGCGCTTCGTTTTTTATCTTTCTTAAGAATATAAGATCTTCACCATCTTCAAGTATATCCATAGATATTTGCTCGACATTCTTAAAATTTTCGGTCAAATGTGGTATTTCATGGTAATGAGTACTAAAGATGGTCTTAGCTTTTATCTTTTTAGATATATACTCAAGTATAGCAAAGGCTATCGACAAGCCATCATTTGTGCTCGTACCTCTACCGACCTCGTCTAGAACAATGAAGCTATCTTTTGTAGCAAACTTTAAAATCTCGTTTACCTCTTTCATCTCAACCATAAATGTTGAATTGCCTCGTGATATATCATCTGAAGCACCTATTCTTGTAAATATTCTATCAACTATCGGAAGTTTAGCTTCACTTGCTGGGACAAAAGATCCTATTTGATTTAGGTATAAAGCAATTGCTATCTGCCTCATATATGTCGATTTACCGCTCATATTTGGCCCTGTAATTACTTTTATATACTTATTAGTATCAAAGTATGCATCGTTCTCTATAAAGGCTGTATCTTTAAGATTTTTCTCTATTACGGGATGTCTTGAATTTTCAAGAACAAGAACATCTTCACTTATACTAGCTCTTACATATTTATTTTTTCTAGCAATGTAGGCTAAATTCACAATAAAGTCAAGATAAGCAATCTTTTCACTTAATTTTTTAATTCTATATAAGCTATCAAGTAATTTGTTTTTTATTTCGCTAAATAGTTCTTTTTCTAAAGTTTCAAACTTATCTTTTGCTGTTAGTATCTCTGTTTCGAGTGTTTTTAGCTCTTCAGTAACAAACCTTTCACTATTAACAAGTGTAGCGCGCTTAATAAAATAGTCTGGCACAAGATTTAAATTCGATTTTGTAATCTCATAAAAATAACCAAGTATTTTATTGTATTTTATCTTAAGATTTTTAATCTTTGTATTCTTTCTGTCCTTATCTTCAAGAAGCAGAATTTCTTTTAGTGAATCATTTTGTAGGCTTCTATATTTATCGAGCTCTTGGTTGTAGTTAAGTTTTATAATATATTCGCTATCTAATGACTCAATGGCGGTATCTATAAGCTTGATTATATCTTGTAAATCATAAAAAGCAAAATTCTTTTTAATATTTTCATCTTTAATTAAATTTAAAGCATTTACAGAGTATATAATGTAGTCTTTAAGCCTTAATATATCCTGCTTACTAACAGTATTTTCATTAACTCTGTTAGATATTCTGTCTATATCTCTGATATTTTTAAGATAGTTTCTTATGCCTGTCATCTCTATTTCATTTTTATAAAAGTACTCGACTAAGTCTAATCTTTCGTTTATATCAGAACTGTTGATAAGAGGCTTAAGCATTGCATTCTTAAGATACCTTAAACCCATAGCTGTTCTTGTTTCATTTAAGATATCAAATAGGGTTTTAGAGTTATTATTATAAGATGAATCTATTTCTAAATTTAATCTAGTTTGATCGTCAAGAAGCATTGTTTTTTTCTCGCTATCAATAGATTCAAACTTAAAGTGTTTTAAATCATTCTTTTGAGTATATTCTAGATATTCAATAAGGTAATAAATTGCAATTATCTTTCTATATTCATGTTTATTTAAGCATAATTCATGCTTTTCTTTTAGAGACTTAACAATATCATCAAGATTTTTATCAATGTCATATGTTTTAACATAGTTTAATGATCTCTTATTTAGATAATTAAGAAGAGTTTCAAAGTCATTGTAATTCTTGTTAATGAAGACTTCTGCAACATTATACTTAAATATGCTATCTATAATATCATAAATATTTCCTTTTAATGAATAATCATGTGCGTCTATATCTCCAGTTAAGTAATCACACTTAACAATTGACACACCCAAATCATCAATATAAAGATAAATTATATACTTATTAATCTCTTCTCCATTTGAAGAGGTGCCAGGAGTAACTATTTTAACAATGTCTCTTTTTACAAGCCCTTGAGCAAGCCTTGGGTCTTCAACTTGGTCAACTATAACAACTTTTTTGTTCATTTGACCAAGTTTATTGATATAAAAGTCAACAGCCTTAGCTGGAACACCACACATTGGCGCCCTCTCATCAAGCCCACAGTCGCGGCCAGTTAATACTAGGTCAAGCATATTGCTTGCTTCTATTGCATCATCAAAAAACATTTCAAAGAAGTCACCAATCCTATACATAACTATAGCATCCTGATTCTTTTCTTTAAGTTCTACATACTCCCTCATCATAGGAGATAATTTGTCTTTATCTATCTTCAACTTTCTCACCATTCAAAGAAAATGATTTAACATCATTTATTTTTACTTTAATAATATTTCCAATATCATCTTCACTAGCTTTAAAATTAACTAGTTTAAATTCTTCAGATCTTCCAGAATAGAAATTATCATCTTTTGAAGACGTACCTTCCACAAGCACATTAAGCGTTTTACCTAAATACTTTTTATTCTTTTCTAAACTAATATCATTTTGAACCTCAATAAGTTTTTGTAGTCTAGCATTTTTTACATCATCAGGAATTTGATTATTCATCTTAGCAGCTATAGTACCAGGTCTTGTCGAGTATATAAAAGTAAAAGCTTGATCATAACCAACCTTTTCAATAAGGTCTATTGTGTCATTAAAATCATCATCACTCTCACCAGGAAAACCTACTATGATATCGGTAGATAAAGCTATATCTCTTTTAAGAGACTTAATAAGCTTTATATTCTCTAAATAATCTTCTCTAGTATATTTTCTATTCATAAGCTTAAGTATTCTATTAGATCCAGATTGTACAGGTATGTGTAAAAATGGCATAAGTTTTTCTACCTCATCAAAAGCATATATAAGTTCTTTTGATATATCCTTAGGATGAGAAGTCATAAATCTGATTCTTTCTAGTCCATCTATCTTAGCAATTTTGTATATAAGCTCAGTAAATGATACTTTTGGGTTAAGCGTTTTACCATAAGAGTTAACATTTTGACCAAGAAGAGTGACTTCCTTAACGCCACTATCAACAAGATATTTAATCTCAGATAAAATATCATTAACTTCTCTAGATATCTCTCGGCCTCTTGTGTATGGTACAATGCAATATGTACAAAAGTTATCGCAGCCATACATGATATTTACATAAGATTTGAACATAAACTTTCTGTTTTGTCCTATTTTTTCTCTTGTTCTTAAGTTGATTTGATCAATATTTACAACTTGTTTCTTACTATTTAAGTGCTCTTCTAATAAATCTTCTAAAATAGCTATAGAATTAGTTCCAAATATAATGTCTACATGTTTAAATTTTTCTTCTAGAAATTGCCTAGATGAGTCAATTTCCATAACACAGCCACAAACCATTATAATCTTTTCTAAGTTTTTTGCTTCCATTAAGTGTTTTAAATCACCAAGATTGCCTAATAATTTATTCTCTGCATTTTGTCTTACTGCACAAGTGTTAAATATAACAACGTCAGCACTCTCCATATCATCCACTTCAAGAAAACCTAGTTTTGATAGTATCCAACTTATAGACTCACTGTCACGCTCGTTCATTTGGCATCCATAGGTTCTTATCATAAAACTTGGCAATCTATTGTATTTGTTTTGATAATCAATAATATATTTTTCGATACTTTTCAATATTTGTCTAACTCCTAACTAATTAAAGGCACGCCTAGGCGTGCCTTTAAAAATCAATTATTATTGTTCTTCAGATTCAGAATTTTCT
>QWBY01000369.1_pt1 | contig 48210 bp, 47 predicted proteins | sample 1972471 | NCBI WGS metagenome assembly QWBY01 (sample SAMN09866722, study PRJNA288562) | Human gut metagenome isolate term6_stool, whole genome shotgun sequencing...
TTTTCACGTCTCTTTATTTTTATTCTTCTACTACGCTTACGTGGATTGTACTTGTGATTTGCGGGTGTACCCATATTTCCACATCGTATTCTCCGAGTGATTTTATCGGTTCTTTGAGTTTTATATTTTTCTTGTCGATTGTAATGTTGTGATCTTTTTCAAGTACTTCGCTTATGTACTTGGGTGTGACACTTCCGAATACTTTTCCGTCTTCTCCGGATTGCATCGGAATTACTATTTTCACTTTTTTAAGTTGTGATGCCATTATTACGGCTTCGTCTTTTGCTACTTGTGATTGGAATTTTTTGGATTCTTGTCTTTGTGCCGCTATATTAAGGTTGGATTTTGTTCCTTCCAAACCGAGTCCTCTGCGAATAAGTACGTTTCTGCCGTATCCGTCCGATACTTCAACTACGTCACCGCGTTTCCCTAATTTTTTTACATCTTGAAGAAGTACTACTTTCATATTTATTCCTCCTCTACTTGTTTACGAACTTGCTTTATGATTTTATTTTCTATTTCTTCTATTGTACCATCTTTTCCGAATTGTGCACCTGCTACTGTAAGGTGTCCGCCGCCGCCGAGTGATTCCATTATGATTTGTACGTTTATACTTCCGTCACTTCGTGCGGACAGGCACAGTCCTTTTTCGGTGTGATAGAATACGAAGCTGCATTTTATCTGTTCTACCGCTATCAAGTAGTCGGAGAGTTGTCCTGCCATTATTTGCGAGTCTTCAATGTCTTCGGGGCATTCTGCAAATACAATGTATTCATCTATTATTTTCAAGTTCGAGAGTACACGTGAACGGTTTAGGATTGCGTTCATATCTATTCTGAACATTTCTCTTACCATCATCGTATTTGCTCCGCTTCGTCTTAAGAAGCTTGCCGCATCGAATGTTCGCACGCTTGTTTGTACGCTGAAACTTTTCGTGTCCACTACAATTCCGGCATACAGGCATGAGCCTTCTATTTCATAGAGTTCCTCTTCTTCACCGTAGTATTGAATGAGTTCGGTTACAAGTTCGGATGCCGATGATGCTGAAGGTTCCATGTATGTAAGGAGAGGATCGTCTATGATGCTTGCCGATCTTCTGTGGTGATCGATTATAACTTTTCTTTTTACTTTTTCAAGTAATTGAGGTGCCGCCACCATTGCCGGTATATGCGTGTCTACAATTATCAGTACGGTTTTGTCCGTAATCATACCTTTTGCAGTATTTTCGTCTATGAGAAGTCCTTCAAGTTCTTTGCTTTCACGAATTGCATCTATCATTTTCCTCGAAGTGTCTTCTTGCGGTGAAAGTACTACATTTGCGGATATTCCCGATGCTCTTGCAAGGTGACATACGCCGACCGCCGAGCCGAGCGCATCGAAGTCTTCGTGTGCATGTCCCATGACAAGTACGTGATCGGCACTTTCGATTATTTCTTTGAGCGCTTGTGCAACTACTCTTACTCTTACTCTCGTGGAGCTTACGGATGTGGGTACTTTTCCGCCGAACGCTTTGACGTTCTGTCCTATCTTCACGATTGCCTGATCACCGCCTCTTGCAAGTGCAAGGTCAAGTGCCATTTGTGCTTCTTCGGCTTGTTTTATAAACGGTTCGTCCATTTGTACCACACCGATTGAAAGTGTGACGGGTATGCGGTTTACCGTATGTATCGAACGTACTTTATCCAATATTTCAAAATTTTCATACATCATATCGTCCAACGATTTATGTGATATACACGCTACATAATCCGATGCCGTATATTGCTTGATAAATCCGTCAACTTGACTGAATTCTTTTAAAATAAGTTCATTTACCTGTGAAAGTATGTTGGATTTTTCAACGTCGGTCATATCCGTTGTTACTTCGGAAATATTGTCTATACGTATCATACAGAATACCGGCATGGATTCTTCTGAAGATTTTCTCAAAAGTTCAACGTCCGTTCTGTCCATGAAGTAAAATACCATGAACGGTGTGCTGCCTTCTTCGGTATCGTTTACTTGAATGTATTTATGAAATACCCGGAAAAAAGTTTCTCCGGCATGACATTCGAACCAGCCTGTTTTTCCCCATAACTTGGAGACTTTCGCACCATATATCAGGCTTTGCATATTTGCGCCGATTTCCGCTTTTTCTCCTATCCATGAACGAAATACGTTGTTTGCCCATACCAATGCACGTTTTTCGTCCATCATGGCAATTCCTATCGGCAAATTTTTGACTGCATATACGGTACCTGCCGTTACCCCTTCGGATATGTCGTCAAGGTATTTCATCAGTATTTTTTCTTGTTTACCGTCTTGTCTGTATATGTACACAAAAGATCCGGCAACAAGTATAAATACCAAAAGTCCCATTTGCCAATTTTGTGTAAACAGTGCAAATATCGCTATAAAAAGCAATATTATAAATATTTTTGCAGATTTTTTATAAATCCAGATATCGCTGAGCATAAAACTCCTGTTCTTTCCGCCTTTACGGCCTTTTATATACGATTATATCTGTATGAATCGTACATTATTATTTGTTTTTTTGCAAACTTTCAGTTTTTTGTCTATATTTCAATGTCATATCCATTATTCCGACAAATATTACTCCCAATTGAAGTATCGGTATGAATAAACTCAGTATGAGTATTATAAGTCTTAATTTTTTCATTACGGGGTATTTATGATATGCCCACCACACGCATGAAAGTCCTTGTATGTAAAAAGATATCGTACATATCGGTGTGAGGTTGTAAACCAAAAGTTGTGTCCATTCGTTTTCCGGAAGAATGAAACGTATTGCAAGCATGAAAATGTACGCATATACAAGGTATACCGGAAGATTCCATTTTTCAAACTGAGGTATCGAGGGAAGATTTTTTATCCCCATTTTATGAAATACTACTTTCGATATTGTCATTGCAAAAAGTGCATAGAAAAGCGATGCTCCCGCTATTGCTACCGGTACGGTTTTTCTCATGTTTTCCACTATAAGGTTCATTTGCGACATTGCTTTTTCAAGTGAATCACCGCTATATATTTCCGGAAGCAGTGTTTTCATTCCCGATTCAATTTCGTTTATCATCGCACCGCCCAGTATCATCGGTTCTCCGCCTATGACATACATTACGATAAGATCGCAAATAATAAGGCCTATAAGTACTGCAATGCCGCCCAAAAGCAAGGTGTATATAGGTTTCCATTTATATCTGTATCCGGCTCCTATTATTACTCCCAATGCACCGAATATTGTAAGTATAAATATTGATGCCGACAGTCCCATAAATATTGTGTCCAATATAAATGCCGCCGCAGTCACTGTAATCGACCATTTTATACCTTGATTAAGGCCCAAGTATGCAATCGGTATCGGTATAAGAAAAAATATTATTCCCGACAATACCGGTATGTACCATCCTGCAAGGGAAAGCACCACCGTAAGTGCCGTTGCTATACCGGCCTGTGCAAGTGCATTTGTACGTTGCATTTTTTAATCCTTTTTTAAAAAAAGAGTCGAGCTTTGCCCGACTCGATATTAATGTACTTCTTGAATTACCGGAAGTATCATTGGACGACGTTTTGTGCGTTCATAGAAATATTTTCCAAGCGAATCTCTGATTTGAGTTTTCAATAAATTCCACTCTTTAATATTTCTTTTTTCACAATAGTCAAGTGATTTTTCAACTCTTGCTTTCGCTTCGTTCAAAAGTGATTCACTGTCACGTACATACACGAATCCACGTGTAACTATATCCGGTCCGGCCAAAAGTCTGTTGCTTCCTTTTTCAAGCGATATTACTACAATCACTACACCGTCTTCGGATAATTGCTGTCTGTCACGAAGTACTATATTTCCTACGTCACCTACACCCAATCCGTCTACGTATATTGCTCCGGCTTGTACTTTACCTGTAATTTTTGCCGAATTTCGTGTAAGTTCGATTACGCTTCCGTTTTCCGCTACCAATGAATTCTTTTTCGGCATTCCGAGAATTGTCGCAATTTCAGCATGCTTGTAAAGCATTCTGAATTCACCGTGTATAGGTATGAAGAATTTCGGCTTTACGAGTGAAAGCATGGTTTTCAAATCTTCTTCGGACGCATGTCCGGAAACGTGTACACGTGTACTTTTGTTTGTTACAACTTTTATGCCCATACGCATTAATTTGTTTATGGTATTTCCTACACTGTTTTCATTTCCGGGTATCGGAGATGCCGATATAATTACGGTATCGCCGGAATGTACGGTGACTTGTCTGTGACTTCCGTCCGCCATTCTTGACAAACCTGCCATAGGTTCTCCCTGACTTCCGGTTGTAAGAATGCAAATCTGACTTTCCGGATATCTGTTCATTTCTTCGGGTTCTATTATCGTACCTTCGGGAGCTTTGAGGTATCCCATATCGAGCGCTTTACCGATAACATTTACCATAGAACGTCCGAATGCACAAACTTTACGTCTGTGTGCAATTGCGGCATCTATCGCCATTTGCAAACGTGATACGTTTGATGCAAATGTCGCAACTATAATACGACCTTTTGCCAATGAAAACTGATCCATGAGAGATTTCGCCACTACCGCTTCGGACGGTGTATGTCCGGGACATTCCGCATTTGTCGAATCGGCACATAATGCAAGAACACCTCTGTGTCCCAATTCCGCCAATTTGTACAAATCTGTTTGAAGTTCATCCTTGGGTGTATGATCGAATTTGAAATCTCCGGTATGCACTATCGTACCTACGGGAGTTCTTATAAATACTCCGCAAGCATCGGGAATGGAGTGACAAACGTGGAAAAATCCGCATTTGAAAAGACCGAGTTTAAATTCATCGCCCGCTTTTACTACGTTCAATTTATAATTTTTTATCTGTGCTTCGATAAGTTTTCCTTCAATAAGACCGCAGGTCAATTTAGTACCGTAAACGGGTACATTTATTTCTTTGAGCAAGTACGGTAACGCACCTATATGATCTTCGTGACCGTGAGTAATCAAAACGGCCTTGACCTTATCTTTATTTTCAATCAAATAACTGAAGTCGGGAATAACAATATCTATTCCCGGCATATTTTCTGTCGGAAACGCAAGACCGGAGTCTACTACTACAATTTCGTCCTCATAACGAATAACCATCATATTTTTTCCGACTTCTCCCAAACCGCCGAGCGGTATAATTTGTAATCTTGACTTTGCCAAGATACACCTCCTTCTAAAAAAGAAACTAAATATAAACAAAAACAACGGCATTCGCCGCCGAGCAAACCTTCTCCCGATCAACTTTCAATAAAGGTTTTGTTTTTGCCTCTGTCCGTTTCATATCCGCTTTCAATATTATATCATAAATTATATAAATGTTTTCATGAAACGCTTATTAAATGTATTTATTAAGATTTATCTATATTTTTTTATTGCAAAAGAAATCACATCACCAAATCTCATTATGAAATTTATATTGCGAACGAAATTATAAAATGAAATATTTGAAATATTCAAAAAAATCCCCTAAAGCAATTTGAATTATGCCTTAAGGGGATTTTATTTTTTATTTATTTTTTTCGTATTCTATCGCTGCAGCTATGAATCCTTTGAAGAGCGGGTGAGGTACGTTCGGTCTGCTCTTTAATTCCGGATGTGCTTGTGTCGCTACAAAGTAGGGATGATCTTTAAGTTCAATCGTTTCTACAAGTTTTTCGTCCGGACTTGTTCCGCAAATTACCATGCCATGACTTTCAAGGTTTTCGCGGTATGTGTTGGATACTTCATATCTGTGACGATGTCTTTCGTATACGAGTTCTTTGTTGTCGTAGAGATCTCTTACTTTCGTTCCTTTTTTAAGTTTGCAAGGGTAGAGTCCCAGTCTCATCGTGCCGCCTTTTTCGGTTATGTCTTCTTGTTCCGACATAAGGTCGATTACGGCCGAACAATTTTCTACGAATTCCGAAGAGTTTGCATCTTTCAATCCGCATACATTTCTTGCGAATTCGATTACCGCACATTGCATGCCCAGACACAGTCCCAAGTATGGAATTTTGTGTGTACGTGCATACTTGATGGTGGCTATTTTACCTTCTACTCCACGATATCCGAATCCTCCGGGGATTACTATTCCGTCGACTCCTTCAAATACTTTTGAAAGGTCGGGTTTTTCTTCTTCGAGTTTTTCGGAGTCTATCCAGCGTATATTTATTTTCTTGCCGTACTCGTATCCGGCGTGCGACATTGCTTCTACAACAGACAGGTACGCATCATGAAGTGCCACGTACTTGCCTACAAGTGCAATTTCCACGCTTTCCTTTACGGATATAATGCGGTTTACCATTTCTTTCCATGCGGTCATATCGCAAGGTCTGTCTTCAAGTCCCAATTTTTCGAGTGCAATCTTGTCAAGTCCTTCTTTTTGTAAAAGAAGCGGTACTTCGTAGATGCTTTTTGCAGTAAGATTTGAAATTACGGCTTCCGGTTCAACGTCACAGAAAAGTCCGATTTTTCTCTTCATGTCTTCGGGTACTTCTTTGCTTGTACGGCAAACTATAATATCCGGTTGAATTCCGATACTGCGAAGTTCTTTTACACTGTGTTGTGTGGGTTTTGATTTAAGTTCTTCCGCCGCATCTATGTAAGGTATGAGCGTTACATGTATGTAAAGCACGTCATTTCTGTGTTCAACGTTTTTACGCACTTGACGTATGGCTTCCAAAAACGGTAGTGATTCTATGTCGCCTACGGTTCCGCCGATTTCGGTAATTACTATATCCGCATTACCTTCTCTGCCTACTTTGAATACACGTTCTTTTATGGCGTTGGTAATATGAGGAATTACCTGTATGGTAGATCCCAAATATTCGCCTTTACGTTCTTTGTTTATTACCGATTGGTAAATTTTACCCGTTGTAATATTTGATGCTTTGGATAAATTTTCATCTATAAATCTTTCGTAATGGCCCAAGTCAAGGTCGGTTTCAGCTCCGTCATCCGTTACAAATACTTCTCCGTGCTGATATGGACTCATTGTACCCGGATCGATATTTATATAAGGATCGAATTTCTGAATTGTTACTTTGTAACCTCTGTTTTTAAGCAATCTTCCCAGAGATGCCGCAGTAATACCTTTACCTAATGACGATACGACACCGCCCGTTACGAAAATATATTTTGTCATGGTACCTCCCTTACATTTCTTCAGGTGCGGATACACCTAAAATACCCAATGCATGTACAAGCACATATCCGACTGCACGAATAAGTCCCAATCTTGCCTGCATCAATTTTTCTTCTTCTCCTAAAATACGACATTTACGATAGAAGTGGTGGAACAATGCCGCCAATTCATAAGCATATGTCGCAATACGCTGAGGCGCTCTTTCGGCAGCCGCCCCTTTAAGGAATCCGTGGTATACTTCCATCTTCTTTATCAAATCAAGTTCGGATTCATCTACAAGTACGGTGAAATCCACATCTTCCCAAGAAGGAATTTTCACTCCGTTTTCCTTTGCCTGTTTAAACAGACTGTGTACACGTGCATTTGCGTATTGAATGTAGTACACCGGATTTTCACTTGAACGTTTCTTTGCCAAATCTATATCGAAATCCATCTGCGAATCGAGCGTACGACTGCAGAAGAAATATCTTGCCACGTCAACACCTACTTCATCCATAAGTTCACGCAATGTTACGGATTGTCCGGTACGTTTCGACATCTTAACCGGTTTACCGTCACGAAGAAGTGTAACCATTTGGAGAAGCATAATATCGAAATCATCGGCATTATAACCCAATGAAGTCATGGCGGACTTCACACGTGCTATATATCCGTGGTGATCTGCACCCCAAATATCTATTAACTTATGATAGCCTCTTTCAATCTTGTTCTTTACATATGCAATATCGGAGCAGAAGTATGTAGGTTCGCCGTTACTTCTTATAACTACACGATCCTTATCATCTCCGTCTTTTGTGGTATTGAGCCACCAAGCATCTTCCTTCTCATATAAAGTGCCGTTTTTCTTCAAAATATCCAACACTTCATTTACCTGATCGGGATAGAAAGATCTTTCACTCATCCATACATCAAATTCTACATTGAAATCGGACAAGTCCTTCTTAAGTGCCGCCAACTTTTCTTTCAAAGCGACTTCCTTGAAAACTTCTATTCTTTTTTCTTCGTCCATTTCAAGATACTTCGTTCCGTCACGATCCAAAATGCTCTGTGCCGTTTCGATGATATCATGTCCATGATAACCGTTTTCCGGAAGCTGTGCATCTTTTCCCAAAAGCTGCAAGTAACGTGCATTTACGGAAAGTGCCAAATTGTCTATCTGATTACCTGCATCATTGATGTAGTATTCGGCAAGAACCTTGTAACCTGCACTGCGAAGCAAATTAACCATTGCAGAACCGTAAGCGGCACCTCTTGCATGACCTATATGAAGGGGACCGGTAGGATTTGCCGAAACATATTCCACGAGAACGGCTTCCTCGTCATTTCTCGGTAAATCACCGTAATTTTCACCCTTTGCCAAAATTTTCTTCAATTCCGCATAAACTGTATCCTTTGCCAAAAAGAAATTGATGAAACCGGCACCTGCAATATCCGTTTTCGAAACAAGAGAAGAATCGATGTGTTCAACCAAAATTTCCGCAATTTTACGTGGTGCCATATGTGCAACCCTTGCCCACTGCATAGCGGCATTGGAAGAATAATCACCGAATTCTTTTTTCGGAGAAAGCTCCAATCTTTGAACGGGCGGATAATCACCTTTCGGCAATTCACCGGACTCAACAGCCGCCAACTTCGCTTTCTCGATTAATTCTTTAAGCTCATCTCTGACTTCCATATATCCTCCCATACATCTATAATAATTTCATTTAAATGCTTAAAAATACCGTCAAGCTCCACATCATAAACAATGCGAATTTTCCCGTTACCGTTCACAACGGTATTTGTAAACTCTTTAGTAGTTACAATCAAATCAAGCGGGCCCATAGGAGTATCATAATAAGACTTCATGGTCTTGCCTACGACATACTCCTGTTCATACAAAAAATTTCCGGACCTCGAAAGAACCGCACGTCGGGGATAACAAACCAGCTTCGTCGTCGTTCCCTCCAAACCCGCCAATCCGGTTTCCTCATAAGTGACAAAAGAATACCCATCTTCCTCACCATATATACCGGGCGTTTCCAATGAAATTTTTTCATCTTCGCCGGACTCGTCACGTTGCACACTTGTCAGTCGAATCATTACATTTTTTCTCATCGGTATCCCCTTTATAAATAATCAATACTATTATTATAGCACGAATTAATGAATTCATTGAGTATATTTTAAAAAATAATTATATCAACGAAATAATATATTTGCAAAGAAATAAAACAACTTGAACGAGGTACAAAAACGCAAAAAATTTCAAAATTCATTCACAAAAAACACCTCTCATGAAACTTTAAAAAATACGTAGTTTATTATATAATTGCATTGATATCGATTGCAGGGGAACCTTATTGGTTGAGAAGGTTAAAACCTGACCCTTTGAACCTGTTTGTTAATACAAGCGTAGGAAGCAATTAACCAAAAGATTCCCTTCTTTATTTTAAATTAAAGGAGTGAACCGCAATGAAAAATGCAGTTGCTGTCGTAACGGGAGCAAGCAGAGGCCTCGGCTTTGAAATTGCTCGTGAATTATTGAAGGAAAACTACAAAGTCGTAGCAAATTATTACAAAACACCCGAGGGTGCAAAAAGGCTTGTCTATGAATTCGGAAAAGAAAATGTAATCACCGTAAAAGCCGATGTACGAAACAAAGATGAAATGCAAAACCTTCACAACGAAGCGATAAAAGCATTCGGACAAGTAGATGTAATCATACACAACGCATTGATCGACTTCAAATTCGATCCGATAAAACAACTCGATTTATCTCATATTACATGGGAAAACTACCTGAAACAATTGGAAGGATCGGTAAAAGGAGCATTGAATCTTTTACAGACAAATCTCGAGAGTTTGAAAAAATCCGAAAGAGCCAGATTTATCTCAATCGGAACAAATCTCTTCCAAAGTCCGGTAGTACCCTATCACGAATACACTACAGGAAAAGGCGCACTCATAGGATTTATGCGCAACTGTGCGGCCGAACTCGGTAAGTACGGTATAGCATGCAACATGGTATCCGGAGGATTACTCAAAACAACGGACGCATCAAGCGTAACCACACCGGAAGTATTCAACCTGATTGCACAAACAACCGCACTGAAAAGAGTAACGACACCTACAGACCTTGCAAAAACCGTATGTTTCCTTGCAAGCGAAGGCTCAAAAGGAATATCCGGACAAAATATAGTAGTTGACTCGGGACAGACATTCAATTGATTTTTTAAATATTTTTGCAAACTAAAAGCAAGTACTTTTAACGGTACTTGCTTTTTTGTCTTTCATTACTTTCTCAAAGCATCAATCTCTGCTTGTTGTTGTGCAAGTTTTACCTGCAATTCGCCGATTAATTTGTAAAGCTGTTCAATGTCGGCTGTTTTTTCTTCAATTGTCTTTTTTGATTTTTTAATAGCTTAATGCTTTCTTCTTTCTTTTCGATCTGTTCTTCAATACTTAACTTTATTCTTTTACTTTCCATTTGTGTCCTTTCTTAAAATAAAAAAAACGACTAGATTTTTATTTCTAATCGTTTTTAATCTTTCAACCTAAATACTTGTTGAGCACATCGTTTATTCTTTTATTTAAGTCTATTTGATTTTCTTCTAGTTTATAAATTTTCTCCTCTAATTTATAAACTTTTTCCATTTCGTGATTTTGTATTTCTATATTAGGAACACTGATATTAATACTTTTTATTCTGTCTATTGATGCCCTATGTGACCTTGAAAATCCAATAGCTTGTCCCTCTTTTTCTAATACATAAGTCATATATCTTGGATTAATTTTACTTTCATCAACCGTCATCACTCCACAATGGTCAGTAGGGTAAAATTCATATCCTTTTGGAAGAATATTTACCATCCAATCTCCATCAATTCCCCATATTATATGTGTTTCTTTGAAATCATCTATAAGATACTTGTTTATATTTCCCATTGGAACAAATACATTGGCACTATAAACTGGGATCCCATTTTCTGTGAGTTCATTTTGTAATACTCTCTTTCCAATAAAAAGGCTAAATACGTTGGAATCACTTAGTCTGTACCCCCCCCTCGTCAGATTTTATGACTTCAAGGTCTTCAAATATCTTTTGTATCTCTTTCTTGTAGACTTCTATCTTCATACGGGTATTTTTGTATTTTTCTTCAAGCTTTTTACATTCAGAAATTATTTTTTCTTGAATAGTAATCGGCGGTAATGGAATTTTTATATTTTCAAAATCAGATGAAATATTTTTTATATTTCCTCCTAATGCTAGACTTTTTATTTGTTTATCAATTGTCTTTGAAAATAAAATTAAGAATAAATATTTGGGCAATATTTCTTCTATTTTAGAAATTCGTATTATACCCATGAATCCACCAGCATATTTCCCTAAATTTTTATTTATAAATGCCATTTTACCAATATGTTTCAGACTTCCACTAGAGAAGCATATAAAAATGTCATTTTTTAACAACGCTTTTTCTAAAGGCATCTCGAAATTATTATCTATATAAATTTCTTTCTTTATGTCTAAATTATTATCTAGCGTTATGTTGTCAGAAGTTAAAATAATATTGTTAGTTCTATTTAAACTTTGCTTGTTTTTAGGAAATGTCACGCCTCTTATTATATTTAAACTATTTATTTCCTTTAATCTGCTTATTTTATATTTACTATCAACTTCTATGATTGTTTTCTCAACTAAACTTATGGATTTATCGAATTTTTCTCTTTCGAACTCTAACATATTTTTCGTTTTAAAAATATTTACAATCGATTCTAAGTCCTTAGATAATCCATCATAATTATCATTAAATGAATTTCTTATAAATGGTGATATGTGTTTATTGCTATTTCTATCATTCGGATTGTATAATTTTCCACCTTCTTTTTTTATTTGTATTCCTTCATTACCCTTTCTGTTAGACCATTGATATCCTAAAAATTCATTTTGTTCGGAACTTTTGCTAGGAGATTTTATTACCAATGTTCTTTGATTTCTAACAAGGGAGAAATAAAATAATTTTTCCCTTTCGATACCTTTTGTATTTTCGTAAAATCTTTTATTTACCAAGGTTTTTTGTTCTTTTTCTGTTAAATTTTGAAAAGTTTTTCTATCTTTAATATTTTTAAGTCCAGATGATTTCTTAAATTCATCTACGTACATTTTAAAATAATCAATACTTTCAAATTCCTCATAATCTAGTTTTTCTTCTATAAAATCACAATAAATATCTAATCCAATTCCTATATGGTCAAGATAATCATTTAAAATTTCATCATCTTTCCAAAAACTTGATTTTTGATTAGAAAAAATAGCCTGTATATTATCTTCAACTATCTTAAAATATTTTGGAGGTTCATTATATTTTTCTAAAAATAATACTACGGTATTAGTTCCTGTTGCATTAAAAGTTTTATCTGCAAATTGAGAAATTGCTTTAATTTTAAAATTCTTTAATATTTCTTCTCTTGCCCCTATATAACTATTTGATGTATTCGTTAATATTGGCGATGGTAATATAACAGCTGCAATTCCATTAGGCTTTAATAGTTGTGCTATTCTTTCCACAAACAAAACTTCAATCTCACTACCGTCATTTGAAATAAAGTCTTTTAATTCAAAATCATTTTCTTTTAAATCTAAGTGTGATTTAAAAGCTTTTACAGAGTAGGGTGGATTAGCCACAAGAATATCAAAGGATTCATTTTTAATTCCCTTTTCTTTATGGTTATCCAGTCCATCTCCGAATATAATATTTCCCGCTCCTGCTCCATTCATAAAAAGAGATATCTTTGATACTCTTGCAAGCCTATAGTCTTTTTCTATCCCATAGATGTTTTCTCTAACCCAATTATTGTTAGTATTTCCCTTTACTTTATTAATTAAATCTATTCCCTCTGTCAAAAAATGTCCACTTCCACAAGCATAGTCAATAACTTTAGGATAAGCATCTGCTTTAGAAAGACTTTTTAAATTTTCAATTGGTAAACTTTCCCATATAAATCTTGTAATTGGAATAGGTGTAAAAAATTGACCCTCATTTTGTTTAAAACCTTGATTTAAAAGTTGCTCAAATAAATCTCCTAAAAACTGATGCTTAGAAGAGTATACAATCCTATAATGTTCAAATAATTTTACAACTTCAACCAATATTTTCCCATTCTGTAAAAAAAGTTCCTCATTGTGTACATCTTTAAATGCAAAGTCACTATTAGAATAAAATTTCAACTTTCTGAAAGTATCCTTTAGATCTTCAATTGCATTTTTTCTATTCTGACCCTTATATGTTGAAAATAAATTTAAAGGATATTCTGAAGATACATAAAATATCTCCTCTTTCATAAATTTATCCATACCCTCTTTATAAAGTCTTTGAAGTCTATCTAGTAGGGTTTCATAGGTGTCAGTTCCAAATTTATATTGAAAGTCTACAATATCATCTTCATCTTTTGTTATCTCATCTACAAGTTTACATATAAAAAGTGCAGTGAGTTTATTAAAAGCATTTTCTTTATCTGATACATTGTTATGTCTTAAAATTTCTTCAAATTTATTTACAATTTTATCTCTTGGATTAAATTCTTTTAAATCTTTTTTTCTAAGTGGTTTTTCTCCAATATTGTAGGCTATTGTATCTTCTGAAAAAATCAAATCATCATACATTTTTTTATCATATGTTTTTTCCCACGTTTCAAATGCTTTTTCTTTAGAATTTGATTTTTCATATAAATCTATACTTTTATTTTTTTTTGATTTTTCTAATATGCCTTCTGTATCAAATACTGGAATAGTTTTTATTTGATATAGCATTTTTTGATTTTCAAAATTTGATGCATATAACATAAGCCATTTAGCGGACTTATCTTGCTGGTAATATGAAAATAATTGTCCTCCATCATCTTTTAAAGTTTTTAATTCTTTATCAAATTCATCACCATAAGTTTTACATTCAATAATAAATAGTAAGTCATTTCCAGTAGCATTCATAACACAAATATCCGCTCGACCGCTTTTTTGTGAATGACCTAATGACCATCTTCTTTCTATTTCAATATGTGATGGTTTATATCCCTTTTTTAGAAGTCTATGAATACACTCTAAAACTACAAAATTTTCATTATCAGAAAAATTACATGTTTGTCTCTCATTTACTATTAATCCCTTATCTGTAGGATATATTATTTTTTCATTATTAAAATCTACTATAATCTCACAATTGAAGTTTTTAAAATGATAAATATAATTTCCTTTTTCTTCTTCATATCCAAGATACTTTAATAGATCTTTTAGACTATCTCTTGTAATCATTTACTATTCCTCTTCACTAAAATTATCTTCAAAACTAATAATATCATTAGGTGTGCAAGATAGAGCCTTACATATTCTTTCTAAATTTTTAAATGTAATTGGTTTATCTTTGCCCATTTGTGCCATAACATTTGTTGTAAGTCCTGCCATAGCTATTACATCTGTTTTCTTTAGTCCTTTTTTTACTAACTGTATCCATAATGGTTTATAGTTAAGTGCCATAATATTCCTCTTTTTCTCTTTGTTAGATTTATTTAATTATAGTATAAATATTGATTTCATTCAATCTTACATTGATTTAGTGATTTCTATAAAATTCTTGTAGACCTTATCTCCTGATTTTGAGAATGTATCAAAATCAACCATATCTTAAAATAACGGTTCAACCTTTATTTTTGAAAGGTCAATTTCTTCTGTCGTAATTTTGTCGTAAGTTTCTTTTGATAAATCCTTATTTTACGCCTTTTCTAATCCAATTGGCTTAATTGTTGAGAATACCACTTCCAAAAAAATAGTCAATATTCAACATTGAATTTACAAAATTTACATGCCTTTTGTTATATTTCGCTTTCAATTATATTTCAAATGCTGTTTTCAATAAGTTTTTTCAAAATTGTGCATAAAAACTTGATTTTAAAAATATTTATATGTTAAATTGATTTATAAGTATATTTATATAAATTTTAAATAAAATCTTAAGTATGAAATCTTTTCAAATTTATAAAAAATCCGGATATCTTCTTGTGGAAGTTTTGGTTGCGATCCGCACAAATAGATGCCAAAAGTGATATTTACCAAATTGAAGACGTATCAAAGCCTTTGCGTTCTTCACTTGTTGCTTTTCATTGTGAAGCAAGAGATGACGGACGTGTGTATTGGTACACCGTTCAGGGAAACAAGCTGGGACATCGGAGGGGTTATCTTTCGGACAAAATCACGTCAACCGGAAGAATAAATCTTCTCTTCGATAAAACGGGTATCACACCTAAGGGCGATTCATACGAAATCATTTTACAAACGAAAGACAAACGTCACGCAATAAAGGTAACGGTTGCACTTTATACAGGTAGAACGAGAACGGAGATTTTGAATTAATGTATAAAAGACAAGGAAGCACATGGTTGTCGGTACAAATTTCAATATTCATAATATTGATTTTGTCTGCAACCGTCTTTTTTTATGTCAAGAACACTCTCGATATAAAGCAAAAAATACTCCGAAAAAGTGAAAAGGTTCTTATCGCATGCCAAGTTGTCGATACAATAAAGTACAACGAGCGTTTTCATGAGAATGCGGCCTATCCGACAGGCGCCGTTGAATTGAACGGTACGAAGTACAATGTATCCGTAAACCGAACTTTAACGGAAATTGAAGGTGTAAAGATGAAGGAAGTACATTGCAATGTCGAAGGTTGCGATGGAGAAATTTTCACGCTTACCACTTATATAGGAGCGGAAAAATGAAAAAAAGAAAAGGTTTTATTTTATCCGAAATACTGATTTCAATCTCCGTCATGACGATAATACTCACGCTTACACTTCCTTTGTGGGCAAATATATCGAAATCCGTTTATAATACTTCACGAAATTTAAGTGAACAATCCATACGTTTTTTCACGCAAGATTTCATAAACGATCATTTGAGAAACACCAAGGAAAGAATACAAAGAACCGAAGACGGATACGAAAAAAATATTACTTATTACAATTACAACGAGTATGAAGTAATCGCACCTTACAAAATGCGAATTTACAACAGTATGTGGTACTTGACACTGTACAACGGCAAAAAACAACCTCTCACCGAGGCCGATCTACGTATAAAAGCAAATGACAATAAACCTTTTTACGTACATAAACATGGACTTGTAAATATAAATTACAACTGTGAAGATGCAGGCGGAAAACAAATAACGGTACAAACCGCAATTATTTCACTTGCAGATTATTTCAAAAAAGGTGAAGTTTATGAATAAGCGAAAAGGGATAATTTCAATTGTAACCATACTTATATTCATCGGACTTCTTTCGATAATATCGGCTATTTCCGTTTCCGCACTCAGATTGTATGAAACTCAATCGCTTCAAGAAACGAATACGAAACTGTACTATGCCGCCGAATCCGGTGCGGAATGGGGATTACAGTATGTCAAAAAGTACGGTATTTTTACAGACAAAAAAATTCTTCATCCGGATAATCACAAGGTCGAAGTACAATTGACGCAAATAAAAAAATCCGCAGACGAAACGGAAGCGACCTTGATTTCAAAGAGCATAAATGAAGAAAAAGAAAGAACGAAGCAAGTAAAAATCACCTTCACTTTGAAAAATAAACAACTTGTTGTAAAAGATTGTGAGACTTAGTATGAATGAAAACGTGCAAGAGTTTTTGAAAAATGAATATTTTGAAATAAAAAATCATTTAAAAAATCTTTACTCGAACATTTTCAAACCGACAGAGACGTATATTTGGTTTTTTGATGAAGGCGCATATGCTTTTGAAATTGCAAACGGAAAGATACTGAAAGAAATATTTTTCCCGCAAGAATTTTTAAGTGAAAAAAAAGAAATAATTACACTTCTTTCGGACAATTTTTTTACCGGAAACAATATATACCTCATAGGTAATGACAATTCCATAAAACTCGACATAAACAAGTATCCCGTTCTTACCGATGAAGAATTGAAAGACACCTTGAACTGGGAAAATTACGTACAATCCGATGAACATAGAACGGCAATAAATACATATCGTATAAAAAATTACAATTATGAAGAAAATGCGATGTTTGTGTATGTTGCAAGTTGTACAAAAGAAGATTTTTTACCGATTGTCGAAGAAGCGCAAAAACAAAACAAATATATACAAGGAATAATTCCCGTCACGGAAATATGCACTTCATACGGTGACGGCTTTACAATCTTTTACCAAAACGGAAAAAACTTGAAATTGCTTTACGGACATTCGGAAACGAAAAAACGCAACTTCAAAACCGATGAACTTGAAACCGAATATTTCAAAAACAAAAAAATAATACTTCTCCGCACAAGTACGACAACGAAAGAGGACGTCGAAGAAGTATTGAAAATGTTCGGCGAAAACGTAATAAGCGACACGACCGAAGAGAACGTAAAAACGTTGATAAAAAATTTCACAAAACATACAATGTGTCTGAAAACGACAACGGGAAAAAGATTTTTCAATATTTCAAAAGAAAAATTTATACTCAAAGCTTTGCAAACACTTTGCGTAATTTCACTCATATCTCTCATTTTCGCATCCGCACTGTTTTTGAGTGAATATTTCAAACTTTCAGTTGAACGAAACCGCTCAAAAAATCTTTTGTCAATCGAAGAACGCAAGAACAAGTATGATGAAAAACTTGCAGCCGTAAACAAAAAATACGAAAACATAAAAAAACTTCAAGCGGAAAAAACTTATGAAGTACCGTTTTTGATAAATTTGGCGGAATCCGTTCCGAGCGGAGTGACATTATCCGAAATCGAGATACAAGACGGCACGATAAATATAAAAGGAACTTCAAATGACAGAGCATGCCTTTTGAAATTTGAAAAAAATTTAAAGACGAATTTCAAAAATACAAACTTGCAAAAATCCGAAACGAAAAACAATCTCATAAAATTCAACTTTGTATGCAGCGATGAGGACAACAATCATGAATGAAAAATATTTAAAATATGCCGCCGATGAAAAATACATAATTGCAGCGACAATTATACTGCTATTGATTTCAGGACTTTTTTACTTCGGATATTCCTCAACAAAGAAAGAGCGTATTTTACTTGAAAACAAAAACAATATACTCGAAAACTGGACTGAAGATGAAAGCATGGTACGACACGAAGAATTTTTTAAAAATCTTTACTCATTTGATAACGATTTACTTGGCGAAATCGAAAATTCAGGTGTTTCAATAAAGGAAATTCACGAAGAACAAAACGGAAAAACGACATTGATTTGTGAAGGAAGTTACCGACAAATATCAAACACTTTTGGTATAATAAGAAAAAGTAAAAATTTAAGTATTCCTTCATTGAAAAAGATAACACGAAAAGGAGCAACAACCGAATTTCAATTGGAGATATTGACACCGCAAATGAGGTAGGAATGAAAAAAAGAAATATTGTGCTTATCGGACCGATGGGTACCGGAAAAAGTCGTGCGGCAAGAATACTTGCAGACGGATTGGGGTTCCAACTTGCAGATACCGATCGAATTATAAAACATGAAACGGGAATGAAAATTGCAACTTATTACAAATTGAACGGTGAAAAAGCTTTTCGTAAAAAAGAAACGGAAATTATAAACAGGGTACGTTACTACCACGAAGCCGTAATTGCAATGGGCGGCAATTTCCCCATGACGGAGAAAAGATTTCAACTTTTGTCTGAATACGGTATTGTAATACTTTTGTACGCACGTCCGTTTCGTTTGGTTGAGCGTGTAAACAAAAGCATAGGAAAACGTCCGACAATGGATTACAAAAATACCGAAAAGTATGTGAAATACATGTTGAAGTTATGGCATCCATGGAAAAAGCGTTCAGATTTCGCCATAAATACCACGCTCGGACATCCGGCAAAAACGGCGCTCGATATTGCAAGATACCTTGACAGAGAAAAAATACAATTTGAAAAACGACATTACAAAAAAAAATTACCATAAAAAAAATTACTACAAAAAATTTAACGGTTTTAAAAAAGAGGGATAAATTATGGACGGCCGATTGTGGCTTGAAATTTTAATTTTAGCGATTTTAATACTTTTAAACGGAGTATGTTCACTTGCGGAAATCGCAATAGTCGGTGCAAGAAAAACAAAACTTGCGGAAATGGCTGAAAAAGGCGACAAAGGTGCAAAAGCTGCTTTGAAGGCTGCCGAAAACACCGAGGAAATGTTTTCAACCATACAAATTTCGATAACGGCAATAGGAATTTTCACCGGTATGTTTTCAGGTGCGTCATTATCGACACCGCTTGCACGTGAACTTTCAAAAATTCCGTTACTCTCGACTCATGCGGAATGGCTTTCAATAGCAATTGTAATAGCATGTGTTACGTATGTAATGCTCATTGTAGGTGAACTCGTACCGAAATGGATCGGATTTGCAATACCGGAAAAAGCATCATGCTACCTTGCAAAACCGATGATGAAGCTGTCTCTTTTATGCAAACCCCTTATAATTTTTTGCAACTTCACGACACAACTTATTGTAAAATCACTCGGCATAAACATGGAAGAAGAAATACCCGTGTCCGAAGAAGAAATAAAAGTTCTCCTCAGACAAGGTGCAAAACTGGGTACCTTCGATAAAGAAGAACCGAAACTCGTAGACCGTATATTCGAACTCAACGACAGAACCGTAGCGGACTGTATGACATCACGAGTACAACTGATATGGATAGACCTTGAAGAAGAAGTCGATGAAGTATGGAGAACAATCAAAACGACTTCACACTTCAGAATGCCGGTGGGAAACGGCTCACTTGATGAATTTAAAGGCCTTGTCGACATAAGCAGAGTTTTACTCAAACACCAAGAAAACATGGACCGTCCGATAAAGGCAACCATCATGAAATCAATCTATGAACCGCTCTACATACCGGAAACTCTCACGCTTACAAAAGCACTGCAAATATTCAAAACAAAAGGTGTACATGAAGCGATAGTAATAGACGAATACGGTACACTTTCAGGACTTGTAACACTCCACGACATACTGGAACAAATAGTAGGTGACATGCCGGGAGATGAAAACGATATACTCGAAGAAAAAAACAAATTCGTCAAAGAAACCGACACCACATGGATAATAGACGGACTTTGCAGCATAGACGAATTTCGTGAATTCTTCAAAATCGAAAACGAGCTCCCTCACGAAGAAGATGCTTACTACAAAACTGTCGGCGGATTTGTGACATACCTTTTCGGATATATACCGGACACAAACGATGAAACGACATTTAAAAATCTCACTTTCAAAGTAATATCACAAGACAATCACCGTATAGAAAAAGTCAAAATGACGATAAAAGAAATACCTAAGGAGAAAACCGATGACAAACAACAATGAAGAAATACTCATTGCAATCATGGAAGAAGTACAAAATAAAATAAACGATATACATTCCATAATGCAAAATATACTCATTGAAGAAGCTGCCGACGATTTGGAAGAAAAAATAATGTACCTCTACCACCTACGTGCAGGACTTGACTCGCTTACAAACGTTCTTGAAAAAATAGAAGAAAACCTATTTGAAAACGAAGAAAAAGATGACGAAGAATTCTATATACTTCGTGAAAAATTGAAAAAAGAATACAAAAAATCACGCAAAAATAAAAAATCAAAGAAAAAAGCCAAGAAGAAATCAAAAACCGAAAACTCAAAAAATAAAAAAACTCGGAAAAAAAATGAAAATCTCACAACCGATGAAAAAGAAGAACGCAAAATAAACGGAGTACAAAAAATCGGAGATTTGTGGATATTGTAATTTATAAAATTTCAACACTACATAAAATAAACCGACCTCAAAAGTAATAACAACTTTGAAAGGTCGGTTTTTAAATGCAAAAACGAAACATCGTAAAATTACCAAAAAATTATAAATTTTATTTTCCACGCAAATTTATTTCAAAATAAAAAACCGACCTTTCAAATATAGAAAAGTCGGAAAAATGAAAAGAGAATTATCCGATAATATCGTGAATTTTCTGCTTTAATTCGGCAATAGGATGGTAACCTGTAATGGATCCTACGGGCTTACCGTCCTTGAACATAATCATATTCGGAATACTCATAATTTCATACTTTGAAGCAAGTTCGGAAACTTCGTCAACATTCACTTTGTAAAAAGAAACCTGACCTTCAAACAACTCTGACGCACCTTCGATTACCGGTCCCATCATCTTACAAGGTCTGCACCATACCGCCCAAAAATCTACGAGTGCAAAACCGGATTTTCCCAAAACATCTTTTTCAAATTGTTCAGCTGTCTTTATTTCAGTTACCATTTTATACCTCCGAAAAATATTTAAATATATCTATATTTATCAATTTACTTCAATATACCACTAATTTTTATGTTTGTAAAGTTTTTATTTCAACCGGATTAAAACATTACCATTTCATAATTTTCATTGCCGAAGTGCCGCTTTCATTACCTAAAACAAGCCCGAAACAAGAATACACCGAAAGCATATTCGACATTTTTTATTACCTTTCCCGTTGTCGAGCGGAAAACTGTAAATAATGCGACGTATTTCATTTGATTTATTTAAAATTCATTTTCATCTTTAAAACATCGCATATAGGATATTTATATTTATTTTCACATTCTATCTATCAAAAAAACACTTCTCTCTGTGTTATAATAAATCTGATTGTATATGAAAGGATAAAATATGGGTAAAATCATCAGTATAATCAACCAAAAAGGCGGAGTAGGCAAAACTACCACTGCGGTAAATTTAGCCGCATTTTTATCAAATGCCGGAAAAAAAGTTTTACTTGTCGATTCAGACTCACAAGGAAATGCGACCAGCGGCCTTTTAATTGAAAAAAAGAAAATAAAATACGATCTTTATGACGTAATTACGAATGACTGTCAAATTGAAGATTCAATTTTAAAACACGATTTAAAAAATCTTAGTCTTTTACCGTCATCAATAAACCTTGCCGGTGCCGAAATTGAAATGGCACTGATGGAAGAACGTGAATTTATATTCAAGAAAAAACTCGATAAAATAAAAAACGACTACGACTTCATACTGATTGACTGCCCACCTTCACTCGGGCTTATCACTCTCAATGCACTTGTAGCATCGGATCAGGTTATTATACCGATACAGGCAGAATTTTACGCATTGGAAGGCCTTTCTCATCTAGTAAAAACAATTGAGACCGTAAAACGTAAATTGAACACCCGACTTATAATTATGGGAATTTTGATTACAATGTTCGACGGTCGTACAAACCTTTCCATGCAAGTTGCCGAAGAGGTAAAAGAATACTTCGGAAACAAAGTATTCAAAACGATAATTCCTCGAACGATAAAACTTTCCGAAGCACCGGGATTCGGAGAATCCATACTTACATATGCCGAAAAATCAAAAGGTGCGGAAGCATATCGCAAACTTGCAAAGGAGGTCCTCAAACGTGTCTAAAGAAAAAAGATTGGGAAGAGGCTTGAAAGCGCTTTTGGGCGAGGATATAGACAAAAACATACAGGAAATACCCGTAAATCAAATAGATGCAAACCCTAACCAACCCAGAAAAGCATTCAACGAAGAAACTCTGAAAAAACTTGAGCAGTCGATAAAAAAATACGGTATCGTTCAACCTGTAATCGTTCGTAAAAAAGACAACGGAAACTATGAGCTTATTGCCGGAGAACGCAGACTTCGTGCGGCAAAAAATGCACAACTTGAAAAAATTCCGGTTGTAATAAAAGAATACGACAATCAAGAAAGTGCCGAAATCGCACTCATAGAAAACTTGCAAAGAGAAGATTTAAATCCTATCGAAGAAGGAAAAGCATACGAAAGTATAATAAAAAAATACGAACTTACACAAGAAGAAATGTCACAAATAGCAGGTAAGAGCAGATCATACATAACAAACACGTTACGACTCCTGACATTTCCGGATGCGATACAAAAACTTCTCCAAAGCAAAAAACTCACAACGGGACAGGCAAGACCTCTCTTAGCACTCAAAACCGTTGCCGAACAACTCAAACTTGCAAAAAAAATAGTCGAAGAAGGACTTTCCGCAAGACAAGTTGAAAAAATACTCGGTGAAAAAACAATACCGAAACCGAAAAAAGAAGTACAAATATCGACATATCTTCGTGCGATGGAAGAAGAAATAATCACATCATTGGGAACTGACGTAAAAATAAAAACAGGCAGAGGAAAAAACAGTAAAAAAGGAACAATTACCATTTCCTTCAAAAACGAAGACGAATTTACAAGAATTACAAAACTTTTGAAAAAAGACGGTAGATAAAATGGAATTTACAAATCAACACATATTATTAGGAATAGGCGCATTGATAGTACTTATATTACTTTTCATACTTTTTCAAGTATTGAAAATGCGTGCAAAAATAAACAGACTGAACAAAAAATACAGTTACTTCATGGCAGGAGAAAAAGGACAAACATTGGAATTCAAACTCTCTACCGAAGTACGAGAATTACGTGAAATGATGCAAACATCAAAAGCGATGCTGCACCAGCAGGAACTTTTGGCAACAATGCAACTCAACTCCGTACAAAAAATCGGCGTTTTGAAATACGATGCATTTGAAGAAACCGGTGACAAACTGAGTTTCTCGATTACATTTTTGGACGGAAGAAACAACGGTGTGGTAATCACCTCGTTATCCGGACGTGAAACCTCACGCATATACGGAAAACGCATATTGAACGGTCGTGCAAAAGAAGCGTTATCGGTAGAAGAAGCACAATCGGTAGAACTTGCAATGCAAAAACTGATGCCTTCAATAGCAAAGAAACCCGAAGCAAAAAACGTAAACAGAAACATAAAGAGAAATGAATACAAAGCGAAAAAAATCGAGGAAAATAAATGATAAAGAATCTTTTTGATATAAAAAAACAAAAAGAAAAAAATTGCACAAACTACATACTGACAGTAAAAGAAGGAAAAAAAGCAAAATACATACTTATTGCAATAACAGCTTTAATTGCAATAATAATTTTGATTTCCATATACTCGATATTTTTGACTCAAAATCTCAGAAACGAAAACGAACTTTACAAAAAGCAACTTCAAATGGCAGATGAAAAACTGGAAAAACTTGAAGAAAAAAGCGAAACAATTGAAAAAATGGTCGGTGACATACAAAAAATTTCCGTAATTTCACCGAGCAACGGACAAGGCGGACCGGACACTCAAAGTACAAACGAACTGAAAACCATAAAAAAAAACAGTAAAGATCCGGGCGAACTCTTGAAAAAAATTTACACGCTCGACAAAAAATTGAACGACCAAATAAAAGAACTTGCAAAACAAAAAACAAACGTCCTTATAAAAAAAGGAATATTCGCACAAAATGTAAGCAACGACACACCCGACATCTGGCCGACAAAAGGAAACATCTCAAGCCCGTTCGGACTTAGAACAGATCCCATAAGCGGACAAATGAAAATACACGAAGGTGTCGATATAGCCGCAGAATACGGTTCACCTGTATATGCAACTGCAAGCGGAACCGTAACTCAAGCATCCTACGTGGAAGGATACGGCAATCTTGTAGAAATACAACATGCGGAAAATATCGTAACAAGGTACGGACACAACTCCATAATCTTGGTAAATGCCGGACAAAAAGTAGAAAAAGGAAATATAATCGCACTTATCGGAAACACCGGATACAGCACCGGCCCTCACTGTCATTACGAAGTACGAATAGGAGGAACTGCGGTAAATCCGATTCCGTTTATGCAAACACAAATCTAAGAGTCGAAAGACTCTTTTTTTGTAAAACAATGAAAACAAGGAGCTAAAATGAAAGAAAAAACACTCACCGAAAAACTTCTTGAAAAGAGCGACAAAACATACAAAAACTTTCTAAAAAAGATTATTCCTGAAATAAACGAAAATGCAATCATCGGAGTACGAATGAATGAAATACGAAAAATCGAAAAAAACTCCGCAGAAACGGAACTTTCGGAATTTAAAAAAATCAAACACGAATATCTTGAAGAAAAATTACTCCATACAATAAATATTTCAAAAACAAAAAACATCATTCAAACAACTACTGAAATAGAAATATTTCTACCTCAAATCGACAATTGGTATGTATGCGATACGTTAAGGCCGAAAAATTTCAAAAAAAATTACGACAAAATAAAACCGTACATAGAAAAATGGCTCGAAAGCGATCATGAATACACAGTACGCTTTGCAATAGAAATGCTGATGACAAACTGCATTGAAAACAATTATGAAAAAGAAATATTCGAAAAAGCGCTATACAAAAAAAGCGATAAATACTACATACAAATGATGCAAGCCTGGTGCATTGCCGAATTGCTTGCAAAAAATGAAAGCGAAGGACTTTCCATACTTACAAACAAAAAACTCTCAAAACCCGTATATAAAAAAGCAATACAAAAAGCAAGAGAAAGCAGAAAAATAAATCCGAAACTTAAAGAATATTTGAAAACTTTGAAAAGTTTCACGTGAAACAAAATTGTAGCTTTATAAACATAAATTATAATGTAAAGAAGAGGTGAATACTTTGGAAATCAAATCACATTCAGCGGAAATGCTCTTAAAAACGGTTATCGAAAATGCAATTTCAAAAAATGCAAGCGACATACATATAGAACCACAGAAAAATCAAGTGCGCATACGTTTTCGTATAAACGGTATATTGGAAGATGTTTGCTTTTTACCTAATACCGTTTTATCCTCCTTTGTAATAAGAATGAAAGTCATAAGTCATATGGATGTCGGAGAAAAACGTTTGCCGCAAGACGGAAACGCCACGATTGAAATTGACGACAACAGGTACGATCTTCGCTTTTCACTTATTCCGTCACTTTACGGAGAATGCGTGACAATTCGTATTTTACCCGAAAAACTGTTCTTTATAGATAACTTCGACTTGGGTATGACGGAAAAACAAAAAGAAATATTCGAGCATTGTCTTTTAAAACGCAAAGGACTTATACTCACAAGCGGCTCTACCGGCTCGGGAAAAACTTCTACACTTTACTCCGCACTCAAATTTTTAAACAAAAACAAATTGCATATACTTTCCATCGAAGATCCTATTGAATACAAAATAGAAGGGATAACTCAAGTAGAAGTAAATGAAAAATCCGGACTTACATTTGAAAAAGGACTGCGTGCATTCGTCCGCCACGACCCGGATGTAATAATGATTGGAGAAATACGTGATGCGGAAACCGCAAAAATAGCGGTACAATCGGCACTCACCGGACACTTGGTACTGTCAAGCGTACATACCGATGAAGCCGGAAAAGTTCCTTTCAGACTTATAGACATGGGTATAGATGCAAAAATTTTATCGGAAGCACTCACACTTGTAATCTCACAAAAACTGCTCGGAACTCTTTCCGACAAAGACAGAAAAGAATATAAAATAACAAAAGAAATTATAGAAAAATATGAATTACCGCCCGACATGGAAAATACTCAAGTCTACTTGAACAACGGAAAAATAAAAAATCGTATAGGCGCATTTGAAATGCTGCATGTAAACAACGAAGCAAGAGATGCAATAAGAAATAAAGACAACTCCGAAACATTTAAAAATTTGATAAAAAAACAAGGTACACCGACATTGAAAGAAGCGATATTGTTTCACGTGAAACAAGGAACGGTATCTTTTGACGAATTATTATAAGGATAAAAAATGAAACAACTTTTTGATTTAATAAACAAATTGACATCAGAATATCCGAAACTTACGGACATACATATTACCGAAAATGAAAATATCATCGTACGTGAACTCGGAAATCTTCACAAAACAACTGAAAAAGCGATAGATATTTCCTTCATAAATGAAGTAATTGACGAAAAGAAGAAAAATATTTTCAAAACAAAAAATTCTGTAGATTTTTCATTATCCTCAAACTCCGTACGTTTACGTTTGCACGTTTATAAATCTTCCGATAAAACCTGTATTGCGATAAGAATTTTGCCCGACCTGAAGAACATTGAGCAAAACGATGATTTATCGGAAGAAATTGCACAGATACAAAGCGGACTTGTAATAATCTCCGGCCCCGCCGGCAGCGGAAAAAGCACTTTTCTTGCACAAATTTTAAATAAAATAAATACAAAATATACAAAACATTGCATCACAATCGAAGATCCTGTCGAGTATAAATTCACATCGGAAAAATCACTTATTCACCAACGTGAAATCGGAAGTGACGTAGAAAATTTCCACCAAGGAGTTTTGGACTCGCTGCGTGAAGATATGAATGTACTCGTAATCGGAGAAATGCGTGATGAAAACACGATGCGTGCGGCACTTCTTGCAGCCGAAACGGGTCATCTTGTACTTACGACATTACACAACAAAACCGCCGATGAAGCAATCGGACGCATCGTGCATGCCTGCAGGGACGAAAAAGAAATACGTCAAATTCTGGCATCACAATTGCGTTTTGTAATTTCACAAAAATTATATTTCCACAATAAAAAAATCTTCACGCTGCGTGAAATATTGAAATGTACAAAACCGGTTGCAAGGCTTATACGTGACGGAAAAGATCAGCAAATAAAAAGCTACATCGAACTGGGTAACGACAAAATGATTACAATGAAACAAAGTGCCATGCAAATTGCACGCAAAACAAAAATGAACTTTCGTGAAACAGAAGATTTATTGAAATTTGTGAGTTTGTAAATGAAAACTTTTGTATATAAATGCTACGATGAAAACAGAATAAAAAGCTCCGGCACAATCATTGCGAAAAACAAAAAAGATGCAACAAGAATTCTTGAAAACAAGTACTTGAAAGTTATAAGTTTAAAAGAAAAACGCACTTTTATAAAACTCGAAAAAAAAGTTTTCAAAAATTACAAAACTTTGTACATTTTCGCATCGGAATGGGCATCACTTATAGAAAGCGGACTTTCCGTCATCGAAACATTGGATATTTTGGAGATGAACCGGAAAGAAAAAGAAATCAAAGTCATCAGAAAAATAAAAAACTCGATAACAAGCGGCTTTTCAATAAGTGAAAGTCTTGAAAAAACATCGGAATTTCCGTCTTTTTTCATATCAATGGTGAAAATAGGCGAAGCTACCGGAACACTTCCCCTTCAACTTGAAACCGCAGCCGATTACTATAAAAAAGAACATAAAATGCGAAAAAAATTAACGGAACTTTTTGCATATCCCGTTACGGTTCTTATATTTTCACTTATTGTTCTCTATGTAATTATGACTTTGGTAATACCGGTATTTTACGAGCTTTATCAAAGTATGAGTTTCAAACTTCCGGCATCGACAGAATTTATTTTTGAAACAAGTTTCTTTCTGAAAGACTTCGGAATTTACATTTTACTTTTTATTTTGCTACTTTTTACGGCAATTGGATTATTTATAAAAACCGAAAAAGGAAAAAATCTGAAAAACGATTTTCTGTACAAATTTCCGATTACAAAAAATATTTTCGTTTCACGTTTCTGTATGTATTTGGCAATACTTTCGGAAAGCGGATACACGATTTACGACTCGCTTGAAAATATACAAAATTCCATGAAAAACGATAAATCGAAAAGTATTGTAAAACATATTCTCTCGGAAATAAAAAAAGGTGCAACACTTCCGAAAGCACTGGAAAAAGTTTCCGTTTTCGACAAAACATCGCTGCATTTGATTTTTACAGGTTGTGAAAGCGGACGACTTCCATACTTTTTGAAGCTTGTCACCGAAAGAAAAGAGGAAGAATTTTCAAGAAGAATGCTTTTCTACAAAACGATACTACAACCGTCAATACTTGTTTTCTGCGGCATACTCACCGCATTCATACTCTTATCGGTATGGCTGCCGATGATAAATATTTTCAACGGATTATAAAAGAAAAGGACCTCCCGACAAAGGAAGTCCTTTTTTGGTGCGCCCAAAGGGAGTCGAACCCCTGACACACGGTTTAGGAAACCGCTGCTCTATCCATCTGAGCTATGGACGCATACTTGTATAAGTATATCACGAATATTTTTAAAAAAAAGAGGATATTAAATTTATAACTTTTTTTATACCTTTTTCCCCAACCTCTTTTTTCTCGACTTTTCTGTTTTTCTTCAAAATTTTTTTATCTTCTGCTTTTTTTATTTCCGGCGGTACAAATACCGGTATATGAAGTTTTTCTTTCTTTTTAACTTTAAAAGAAAAATCATGCACAGATAAACCGCTTGCAGTTTTTCCGCTTTTATCGAACTTATACCCCTTGTCTGAAGGATCCGGAACATTTCTTTCCGTAATATACTTTCTCGGAGAAAAATCCATACCTCTCAAACACTCCGTCAAAATAAATGCCGAAGTATTGACGGAAAAATAAGAAAACGGAAGTCTCGGCGCCATACGTGCAATTGTAGAAAGAAATTTCGGTTTCATATCGGAAAGAGAAATTTTCAACTTTAAACGCAATTCGTCAATCAAAAGTATAATCGCCTTCGGTGTACGGAACAATTTTTCATAATTTTCCAAACGATTTTTATCCCGCATACCCGAAATATCCAAAAAGAATACCAAAAGCAAGTATGAAACGGCATTTTCATTATCTTTTGAACGCAAGTAAAAATTCGCCGTTGTATAATACAAATTTCTAAGTTTCGACCATTCCCCCGCCATTATATAAACGGAAGCTTTTTCACTCATCGCACGTTCAAGTACTTTTCTTGAATTATAAGGTTCTCCCTTGTGTGACAAATAACTCTGACAATGACGTATTTCACTTTCGGAAAGTCCGTAATTTTCACGTGCATTTAAAATATACGCCATATTATGGCTTATTTCGTCACGTCCCTTTCTTGTAACCGTATACACTTTCGGAACTGCATGATAATACGCTTTTTCCGGAATTTTTTGTATAATAAGACGAATAAGATCGGCTTTTGAACCTTCCGACTTTACACCATGACGGGAAAGAAAATCCGACAAGGCTTTTTCCGGAAGCATGTGCAAAGTTTCCTTAGGAGTGCTGTACCTTATCCAACCGTTATCAAGAAGAGAAAGCAAGCGTTCATGAGTATTTTTGCCGTAAATTTTTTCTTTGTAAACGGAAATTTCGGTATGTAAAGGTTTATTGTCAAAATAATCCAACAGTAAAATATCCTTAACAGATAAACTCATACAACGCCTCCTTTTATACATTCACTCTTCAGTATATACAAGAAAAAGCAATTTGAAAAGAGAGAAAGGATGTTACCATGCAAAAAAGAACGGAAAAAATAAGAAAAATGATGAAAAACAATCAAATCGACTTCATTATCGTAAGCGAAGAAGCTTCAATAAAATATTTAACGGATGAAACTATAGATGCCGGAGAAAGATTTACGGTTTTCGTTATAAGCCGAAACGATTCTTTTTGGATAAGAAACAAACTTTTCCCTTTGAAAAAACACACCTTCAAAGACATCTCATACCTTGACGGAAGCGACTATATAAAACTTTTATCCGACAAAATACCGGAAAATTCCAAAATCGGTATAGATAAATTTCTGTACTCAAAATTTTTACTTGAACTTCTTTCAAGAAGAAAAGATTTGACATTTGTAAACGGTTCGGAAATTGTAGATGAAGTACGTTCGATAAAAGATGAAAACGAAATCATAAAAATGAGAAAATCTTCACACTTAAACGACCTTGCAATAAAAGAGCTTGTAAAACATCTGAAAGTCGGCGTAACGGAAAAAGAAGCGGCATACAAACTCTCTGAAATATACAAAAAACTCGGTGCGGACGGATTTTCATTCCCTCCGATTGTCGCATTCGGTGAAAGTTCGGCAAATCCCCACCACGAAGTAACGGATAAAAAACTTACAGAAAACACAATAGTGCTGATCGATATAGGCTGCATGAAAGACGGATACGCATCGGATATGACACGCACATACTTTTTCGGCACTCCGACCGATGAAATGAAAAAAGTTCACAACATTGTAAAAGAAGCAAACGAAAAAGCGACAAAAGTAATAAAAGAAGGAGTAAAACTTTCCGATATAGATAAAATTGCAAGAACTCACATTTCAAATTCCGGATACGGAAAAAACTTCACACACAGACTCGGACATTTCATAGGACTTACAACTCATGAAACCGGAGAAGTAAGTCCCACGAGCGAAATAATTGCAAAAGAGGGCATGATATTCTCAATCGAACCGGGAATTTATATTCCTGAAAAATTCAGAGTTCGCATAGAAAATTTGGTTGCGGTAACAAAAAACGGATGTGAAATATTGAACAAAGTATCTCACAATCCTTATATTTCTTTATAAAAATTATTTTTTAGAAAAAATAAAAATAATTTAAATTTTTTTACAAAACCTATTGAATTTTGAATTATTATAATTTATAATGATTCCATTACAATTTTAGATAAGTGGATGACGTATATGGAAAAAGACGTAAGTCTGCCGAAGGAGTAACACTATCAGGCGTTCTATGAACACGAAACTATATACCGACACGTCTCTGGAGAGTCTCATACAATGAGCGCCGAAGGGGCAAGGGAAGAAATTCCTCAATCTCTCAGGCAAAAGGACAGGGCCGGCACACGGTAACACCGTGAAAGTAGTCTTCCCCTGCCCTGCCGGTTCTGTCATTAGAGAACGGCAGGGTTTTCAGATAGGGGTGGAGTATGGTACTTAACATCTTAAATCAAATCAACGGAATTGTATGGGGCCCATGGCTTTTAATTCTCCTTGTGGGAACCGGAATTTTAATGACGGTTCGTTTGAGAGGACTCCAATTTCATCACTTGAAAAGTGCTTTAAAGCTTATTTTCTCCGCAAGAAATAAAGGTAGCGGAGATATAGACTCATTCAAAGCGCTTTGTACGGCACTTGCCGCAACGGTAGGCACAGGAAATATCGTCGGTGTCGCTACCGCAATAAAACTCGGCGGCCCCGGTGCATTATTCTGGATGTGGATCGCCGCACTCTTCGGTATGGCGACAAAATACACCGAAGGTGTGCTTGCAGTAAAATATCGTGAAGTCGATGCAAAAGGCCAAATTTCCGGAGGTCCCATGTACTATATAGAAAAGGGACTCGGCAAAAAATGGAAACCCTTGGCAGTCATGTTTGCTATATTCGGTACACTTACGGCAATGCTGGGAAACGGTACATTTACACAAGTAAATGCGATAACTTCATCATTGAATCTTACATTCAATGTACCGATATGGCTCGGAAGTACTTTGCTTACAATACTTGTAGCGATAATAATATTGGGCGGACTTAAAACAATATCGAAAGCTGCAGAAAAAATAGTACCTTTCATGTCGGTAACGTACTTTATAATCACGATAGTAATACTCGGAATATATCATGAAAATCTTCCGTTTGCGATTATGCAGGTATTTGAAGGAGCTACAAGCGGAACTGCGGCAATGGGAGGATTTGCCGGAGCGGGTATAATGCTTGCAATGCGAAGCGGTATCGCAAGAGGACTCTTCTCAAATGAATCCGGCTTGGGATCGGCACCGATTGTAGCGGCAGCCGCAAAAACAAAATGGCCCGCCGAACAAGGTCTTGTATCCATGACCGGTACATTCATCGACACTATAATCATATGTACACTCACCGGACTTACGGTAATCGTATCCGGACAATGGACCGGCGATGTAAACGGAGCGGCACTCACACAAGCAGCATTCTCCGGTGCAATAGGATACTTCGGACCTTTATTCCTCACAATTGCACTTACACTCTTTGCATTCACCACAATACTCGGATGGTGCTACTACGGCGAACGCTGTCTTGTATACCTCTTCGGAACAAAGAGCATAATGCCCTACAGAGTAGTTTTCATTTTAATTATCGCATCCGGCACAATGCTCAAACTTGAAGAAATATGGACACTTGCCGACATAGTAAACGGACTTATGGCAATACCGAATCTCATCGCCATTATCGGACTGTCTGGAATAGTGGTAGAAGAAACCGACAAATACTTCAAATTCCTTGAAAAAAGAAACAATCGAATAAAATCCTACAAAGAAAAGAAAGCAAACGAATTAAAAAAAATAAATACAACACCGACAATTTAATATAAATAACAAGTACACTTTATAAGGCGTGTTTTACACTTACCCTATCGAGTGTACTTTTTTTATTCCGAATAAAAAGCGAAGAGCATCACTCTTCGCCCACATAAACTATTCAACTTTTACAAAAATCAACACTTTTTATCCTCATCAGATTTATCTTCAAAATATCTGTGGGTATTTCTTAAATCCTCCGCTTCCACATCTTCGATATTGAACTTTTCCATAAATTTTTTCATCTCAAGCTCAAGAGGATCCTCACCGAAACGATTTGTGCCCTTATTACCCTTCTTGAAAAGCAAGAACAAAGAAAGAATAAAATTACACAAACCTACGATAACTAAAAATACTTCTCCGCCTTCCAAAATTGAAGAATTTACCGAATACAAAATCGTACCGACAACCACCCACACAATAGAAATAATATTTGCAAAAATCAAAGGAAAAAGCACAGTTTTCGCACTGTATCCTACATCATGCAATCTTCGTATCGTAAGAGAAAGACTTGCCCACCATGAAAAAAACACATACAAAAAAACAATCGGTATAAACAAGTACAAAATCAAATTTACATTCACCGTAAGCACCAAAAAAGCCAAAACACGTATAAATGCCGACAATGCAAACAATATCAAATTACGAATTAAAAAAGGCTTTCTGTTCAAACGTCCCTTGAAAGTAAAATACTTCTCCTTCAAAACACATAAAAATCCTTTTGAATTATTTTTTATATCCATAAACTCTCCTAAAAAAACAGTATTATAAGTATATTAATATAATATCATTCAAAAGTAAATAAAAACTCCCGCAACATTTGCTGCGGAAGTTTCGTATCAAATATCGTTATCACGATCACGCAATACACGTTTCAATATTTTACCGGTCGGATTTTTAGGAAGTTCATCAAGAGGTATAAAACGATGCGGAACCTTGAACGGTGCAAGATTTTTAAGCAAGTAACCTCTTATTTTATCCTCATCGAAAGTTTCTCCCTCTTTCATGACGATGTACGCCCAAACAGTTTCACCGCGCTTTGCATCGGGATGACCTACAACGGCACATTCTCCGACATCTTTAAGTTCATAAATACGTTCCTCGACCTCACGAGGATATACATTTTCTCCGTTTACGATAATCATATCCTTTATTCGATCGACAATGTATATATAACCTTCCTTATCCATGTACGCAATATCTCCGGTTCTGAGCCAACCGTCCTTTGTAATTGTTTCCCTTGTTTCCTTTTCACACTTCCAATAACCCTTCATTACGTTATCGCCACGTATCCAAAGTTCACCTACCACACCGGGCTTGTACGGTTTCGTATCATCATCGGTATGAATTTTTGCCTCAACTCCCGGAATTGCTTTTCCACAAGTAAGATACTTAGGCTTATCAGGCGGAAGAACCGAACAAACCGGAGAAGCTTCGGTAAGACCGTATCCCTCAATAACGGGATGTCCGTACGCCTCAAGAAAAGCTTGAGCAACCGGCTGCGGTAAACAAGCACCGCCCGAAACGAAAAGACGAACGGTCTTAACCGGATCCGGATTACTCTTTCTTGCCATCAAATTGTAAATAGGCGGAACCATAAATGCGGTAGTTACCTTATATTTTTCAATCGAACGCAAAATTTCCGCAGGATTTTTAGTATTCAAAACGGTAATCGTACAACCCTGCAAAAGCGGATTTATAACGGAAAGTGTCCACCCGTAACAATGGAACATCGGCAACACGCACAAAGTATTATCCTCGGGATAATGAATTACCACCATATTTGCCTGCTGTGCATTACGAATCAAATTCTTGTGAGAAAGCATCGCACCCTTCGGCGCACCGGTAGTACCGGAAGTATAAACGAAAGTACACACATCATCCTCAGTCAAATCTGAAGGGAAATCAGGAGCCTTCGGAGATTTTTCACTGCGTGCATCGCTATCTAACACATGAATATCTACCAACTTGTTTTTTATATCAAGATTTTTATCGGAAATAACGAAAATCGCCTCCGAATCATCCAAAATATAATCAACCTCACGACCGATCAAAGAATTATTTATCGGAACGATTATCCCACCCAAACTGACAACGGCCATGTACGCATAAACGAACTCAGCACAATTACCGCAATACAAACCCACCTTATTACCCTCTCTGACACCGAGAGAATAAAGCTCATTACGATACAAATCTACAAAACGCTCCAACTCTCCGTAAGTAGCATTTGCCTTACCGCAAAAAGCTACATGATCGGGATTACCATGCTTATATATTTCATGTAAAAACATACTACACCTCTTTTTTATATTATGAAACCATTTTAACAGATATATAAAATATATACAAACAGGTACTAATTGCAGGTACTAAAACTTGAAAACCATATATGAAATATAAATATAACTGCAAAAATTCAATTACAACACACCTTTTAACAAGTACCTAAATATGTACAAAATTTATATACAAAAATAATAAAACTAACCTAATATAAATATATCAATGTACTTAATATTTATTTACGGTAAAAATACTACAAATTTTAAAATATTTATTGACATTTATAAAATATCAAATGTATTATATTTACAGTAAATTGAAAAATAATTTACATAATAATTAATAAAATTGGAGGCAATTATGGGAAAATTAACATCCGGTAAAGATGATTATTTAAAAGCGATTTATCTTATAACCGAAGAACACGAAGTCGTTTCTAATAAAGAATTATCGGATATGCTTCAAGTTTCACCGCCGTCCGTAAGTGAAATGATTTCAAAATTACAAAAGCAAGGGCTTATAGATTACACAGCATACAAAGGAAGCAAAATAACTAAAAAAGGAAAAAAAGAAGCCGGAAAACTTCTTAGATTTCATGCACTTTGGGAAGTATTTCTCGTGGAAAAGCTCGGATTTAAATGGAGCGGAGCTCACGAACTTGCCGAAGGACTTGAACATGAAACATCGGAAGAACTTGCAGACAAACTCTCCGAATTTTTAGGTCATCCGAAACATTCACCGCATGGAGATCCTATTCCGTACAATGACGGAGTCAGAAAAGGACTCACTCACAGAATGCTTTCCGAATGCGAAGCCGGAGAAAAAACAACAATAAGACGTATAGTCGAAGACTACGAACTTATGGACTACCTGCAGAGCAAAAAAATAAAAATAGAAATGAAAGTTGAAATAAAAGAAAAAGCCGAATACGAAGGTCCGGTACTCTTAAAAACCGAAGACGGAAATATTTGGATAAGCTACAAAGCTGCAGAACAAATCTACGTAGACGACAAGTAAAATTTTGAAACTCAAACAAATTGTTTACCAAATGAAAAATAAGACACTCGAAAGAGTGTTTTATTTTTATATTGAATAAAAATTTATATTATTCATATTTAAAATTATATTTCTCTTTTCAAATTATATTTCTTTGTCATACCGTTCTCACCATGGTATATTTAAAGTATATAAATATTTTTTCGAGGGAAAATATGGATAACAGAAAAGAAAATTACAGAAAAAATTCATCAAAAAAATCAACGGATACAATGATTGTAAGTCGTGTACCGCCGCAAAATATCGAAGCGGAACAAGCGGTATTGGGTGCAATGCTTCTTGACCGCAACGCTGTCATTACCGTTGAAGATATTCTTAGAAAAGAAGACTTTTATCGTGAAGCTCACGGAATTATTTACACCGCAATTTTAAACCTTGTAAACAACGGTAAAGAAGCGGACCTTTTGACAGTCGTGGAAGAACTTCGCAGAATGGGCAGACTTGAAGATGTGGGCGGAGTTTTATATGTAAATGAACTTCCCGAACACATAATTTCCACAAAAGGTATCGAACGTCATGCAGAAATAGTACAAAAAAAATCAAGACTCAGAAGACTCATAGACGCAGCCGGAATAATTGCCGATGCGGCATATATGGAAGAAGAAGATGTCGACGATATTACAGACCATGCGGAACGTTCCATACTGGAAGTTACAAGAGATGAACGTAAATCCGACTTCATACCGATTGGAGAAGCCGTACAACAAGAACTCACCGAAATCACCGAAAAATTCAGAAACAAAATAGGAATTACAGGACTTCCCACAGGATTTACAAGACTTGACGGAATGACAAGCGGATTTCAAAAAGGCGATTTCATAATAGTTGCGGCAAGACCTTCAATGGGAAAAACCGCATTCGTTCTCAATATGGCAAAAAATATGAGCCTTTCAACCGAACACAAAAAAGTCGCATTCTTCTCGCTTGAAATGTCACGTGAACAATTGGTACAACGTCTTTTATGCTCGACAGCATTGATAGACAGCCAAAAACTTCGTACCGGAAGAATTTCCACACAACAAGAATGGACAAACCTTGCAAATGCGGCAGGAGCTCTCATGGAAGCACCGTTATTTATTGACGACACACCGGGTATAACGGTAGGAGAAATGCGTTCAAAATGCAGAAGACTCAAAGCCGAACGTGGACTTGACATTATAATGATAGACTATCTCCAACTCATGCAAGCAAAAGGCAACAGAAACAACGAAAACCGTCAACAGGAAATCTCGGAAATATCCAGATCTCTGAAATCACTCGCACGTGAACTCAATGTACCGGTTATCGCACTCTCACAGCTTTCACGTGGAGTTGAATCAAGAAACGACAAAAGACCGATGCTCTCGGACCTTCGTGAATCCGGATCGCTTGAACAAGATGCCGACATGGTAACATTTCTTTATCGTGAAGCATACTACAACAAAGAAATACAAGACGGAGACCCGAAACAAAACGAAACGGAAATCATACTTTCAAAAAATCGTAACGGACCCGTCGGAACGGTAAAAATGTACTTTGCCGGACAATTCACACTTTTCTACGAACAAACGGATCAGGAAGAACCGGAAGATATGTAACATCGATAACAAAACACACTCACACGAGTGTGTTTTAATTTAAAGTTATTTTTTGTTAGAAAAACGAAATTTAAATTGACATTTTGAATACATCTGTTAGAATTATATCAAGCTTTATAAAACAAACTTTACAAAAAGAAGAGTAATCGAAGGGAATTTTTTCAGAGAGCTTCGTTTGGTGAGAGAAGTAAAAGGAACTTTGATGAAGATGGTCTTTTTCTAGGAAATGTCGATATGTAGGCATTTACGGGATCTCCCGTTACAGAGATAAAGTATGTTGGTACTTGAGAGTGGCATTTTATGCAAAATAGGTGGTAACGCGGAATAAATTTTCGTCCTTGTTGTTTTTACAATAAGGACGTTTTTTTTACTTATTTTCTTAAATTCTTACTCTTAAAAAACAAAACAAAGAGGTGATAGAATAGAAATCTGTTTTAAAAATTATTTAAAGGGGGTCGATAATGTAAGAACTCGTAATTGAAATATATGTAAAAATAAAAAAAAGAATGATGAATGTTGTAAAGTTAAAAAAAATCCCGAGAAATCGGGTATTTTTTTTATGGATTTTTATTATAAAAATAAAAATTGTAAAAATCTTAATAATATAGTAAAGTAAATAATAGCGAGGTGTTTATATGAAAAAAACATTATCTATATTATTAGCAATGACAACAATTACCGCAATGACATATGCAATGCAAAACGACCTTGAACAAGGAAATGCAAGCATAAATTTAGGAATGTGGAACACAAAAGCAGACGGAAAAAACTTTTCACAAAGCGGAAAGTGGAGCTTTGACGGTGCTTTGACATACGGCTATAAAGACGGAATTGAAGCCGAACTCAGACATCATAAATTGAATACAAAAAATACAGGCGGAGATTCCAGCGAATTAAACGTACTCTACCGCTTAAGAGATGACATTACGGTATTCGGCGGACTTAATCATATATCAATGCAGGACTTCAATGCTCCAAGTCCTATAGGTGAACCTTCAAGAGCGAACAATGCACTCCAACTCGGTGTAATTGCAAAATATCCTTTAAAAAACAATATGGAAGCATATGCAAGAGGCTCATTAGGAACAAAAAAGACCGGAATTATAGAAGCCGGAGTAGATTACAACCTTGATGAAAATATAAATGTAAATGCCGGATACAGATACCTTACGACAAAAGCAAGAGAAGGAACAATGTCATATCAAGGATTTATGGCAGGCGTTTCATACAAATTCGGTACCGGTTCCCATACATCAAAAAACACATACAATGATGATGACTATTACGACTACAGTGACGATTCATACGATGACGAAAACGAACCGGAAGTGAACGAAACCGCAGTTGAAAAGAAAGAAAAACCGGAAATTGAAAATACAACAAAAACAACTCAAGAAAAAGACTACTACATCACGAGCATAAACTTTGATGAAAACTCATCCGTATTGAAAGCCGATCAAAAAGGCAAATTGGACGATTTGGTAAAAAAGGTAAAATCTTCACCGAATAAATTTAAAATTATCGGACACATAAAAGATGACGAGGACAAAAAATCTACAAATGAAAGAGTAAGAAATATCGCTCAATATGCAGTAGACAACGGACTTGATATCGATCAATTTATCGGCCTTTCAAGAAAAGACGGTGACGTTGAAAAAACAAACCGTATAGACATATACGAACACAAATAAAAAGAAAAGTGGTACTTCAAAAGTATCACTTTTTTTATTTAAACTACACATAAAACAAAACATTTACCTTTATAACCAATCATGATAAAATAAAGTTATTCACAGATATATAAAATTTTTAAACACAAGTATACACACTGAAAAAACAGATTTTATCGACAAATATTACATATTTTTAAAAAAATTCAAAATTTATTCACAATATTTTCACAATCTTTCACACAACAGAAAGGATTTATATGAACCTTTTCACTCTATGGGGTTTTATACTCGAATACATAAAAAAGAACGACCCCCAATACTACGAAATGTTCTACAAAAAAATTTTTCCGTCACTATTGGACGAAAAAAAACTCACTATAATCACACAAGACCCTTATCTTGTAAGTTGGATAGAAGCACTCTATAAAACAAAACTTGAAACGATTATAAGTGAAAAACTTAATAAACCGATGAAAATAATAATTTTATCAAAAAAAGATCACGAAGAAAAAAAATCGGAAAAAATACCGGACTTCATGGAAGAAGAAAAACTTCCTCTTATGGACGAAGTAAAACCTTACAATCCTCCGGAAAATATACTTATAAATATACCTAAAAACTCACAAGACATAGTACTTCCAAGCATACAAAATTACTCCAAACAAACAAAAGTAAAAGAAAAGCCGGTATATAAAAGTCCAAATCCGATAAATACCGAACACACATTTGAAAAATTCGTTCACGGAAACTGTAACGAAATGGCATTCCAATCGGCACTGTCGGTTGCGCAAATGGCTGTAAACATGGAAGAAATGGATAAAAAAATGAATCCTCTCTTCATATACGGACCGTCAGGACTCGGAAAAACACACCTTCTCCATGCAATATGTAACTACATAAGAGAAAATGCACCGCATCTCTCATACATATTTGTTTCAAGCGAAACATTTACAAACGAACTGATAGCATCAATCAAATCAAATTCAATGCCGAAATTTCGTGAAAAATACAGAAATCCTGACTACCTTCTTATAGACGACGTACAATTCTTCGGATCTAAAAACTCATCGAAAATGGAAATCTTCAACACATTCAACACACTTTTCGACAACAAAAAACACATCATACTCACAAGCGACCGTACACCAAGCGACATAGAAGAACTCGAAGACAGAATACAGACAAGATTTTCAAGCGGACTTATAGTACCGATATCTCCGCCGGACTATGAAATATGCTCGATAATTCTGGAAAAAAGAGCGGAAAAAGAAGGAATAAACATACCGTCTGAAGTCATAAATTATATAGCGGAACACATAAATACAAACGTAAGAGAACTTGACGGAGCATTCAATAAACTCGTCACATATGCAAAAGTAAAGAAAAAAGAAATAACACTCGAATTTGCAAAAGAAACACTCAAAGATCAAATTCCTTTGGAACAAAATCGTGAAATTACACCGGAAATAATCATAAATACGGTTTGCAACAAATTCAACGTAAAAAAAGAAAATCTATTAGGCAAAGGAAGACCGAAAAACATAGTAATCCCCAGACAAATAGCAATGTATCTTTGCAGAAAAGAACTCAATCTTTCATTTCCGATACTAAGAGACATATTCAAAAGAAAAGACCACTCGACAATACTGTATGCATGCGAAAGAGTAGAAAAAGACATTGCAAAAGACAACGAAACGAAAAGAATAATAGAAGAACTTTCAAACATGTTGAAAAACATTTGAAAAAAAAAGCGGTTAAATTGTGAATAACTCAAGTTAACAATAAAACTGTGAATAAATTGAAAAAGAATTCAACAATTCACAAGATTTTAAACAATCCGAAAAACGCACAACAACTTATTTTCACAGACTTATTCACTTTTTCACACCATACTACTACTACTACTGTTTTATTAATAAAAAACAAAAGCGAAAGGAAAAACTATGAAAATAATATTCAAAAAACAAGACTTGATAAACTCACTTGAAACTGTACAACGTGCAGCACAATCAAAAGTTACATCAAATACAAACAACGGTTTCTTTATTGCTGCAAAGGATAATAAAGTAGAATTTCAAGCAAACGATTATATTGTAGGAATAAAAACATATTGCAACGCACAAATCGAAGAAGAAGGCATAACAGTCATTGCAGCACCTCAATTATTGTCTACAATAAGAATGATACCTTCCGAAGAAATAACTATGGAAATCAAAAAAAATGAAACACTTGTAACTTTTAAAGCGGGACAATATATAGCAAAATTTCCTACAAGATTACATGACGATTTCCCTGAAATACTGAATATGCAAAATACATCGAAAGCAACACTTAAATGCAAAGACTTGGTAGAAATGACAAATCTTGTACAATACGCTGCAGCAAACGATAAGCAAAAACCTTTATTTACAGGAATTTTATTTGAAATAAAAGATAAAAAATTTATAATGGCTGCAACAAATACACACAGACTTGCGGTAAAAGAAATAGAATTGGAAGAAAATTCGAACGGAGAAGCAAGAATAATAGTTCCTGCAGCAATAATGACAGACGTTATAAAACTTCTTCCTGAAGGCGAAGATGAAAAAGTTGAAATAACATGGGCAAAAAATCATGTAGCATTTACATTCAACAATACATACTTCATCACATCACTTATAAACGGAGAATATCCGGACTATAAACGTGTAATACCGTCACATTTTGATGCAAAAGCCGAACTTGATTTAAATGAATTTATAGACGCAGTAAGATTTGTAAGTCCTATATCAAGAGACGTAAACTATCAGACAATAAACTTTTTCTTCTCCAACGACAAACTTGAAATATACGAAGAAGATCCCGATATCGGTAAATCAGATACTACAATACCTTTGAAACTTGAAGGAGAAAATATTGAAATAACATTCAACTGTACATATATAGAAGATATATTGAAACACTCGAAAGGTGAAAAAATAATACTTAACCTTATAAAAAACGGACCGATGCTCGTAGAACAGGAATCTGACAAAACATATAAGTATGTAGTAACACCTATGAGAGGAAGATAAAATGTATATAATACAAATTACGGGAGAATACATTCAATTAGATCAATTACTTAAAAAAGAAGGATTTATACAAACCGGCGGCGAAACTGCAATATTTTTAAGTGAGCATAAAGTATCCTTGAACGGTATAAAAGTATTTGAAAAAAGAAAAAAAATACGCAGCGGAGATGCACTCACCATAGATGAAACCGTATACAGAATAGTCGGAGTAAATGAATGAAAATAAAGAAATTCAGACTCATACAAGTGCGTAATTTCGAAAATATAGAAATAGAAACGGATAAAAATATAACTATATTTACCGGAAAAAACGGAGCAGGTAAAACAAATCTTTTAGAGTCTGTAAATTTGGCATCATTCGGAAAATCATTTCGTACAAACAAAGACGAAGAACTTATAAAATTCAACAAAAACGAATGTACGACAATACTCACATTCAACAGCGGCAAAAGCAACCATGAAATAAAAATAAAAATTTCAAAGACAAACGGAAAGCAAATATTTTTAAATGAAAACAGAATAAAAAACAAAGACCTTGTAGGGATATTCAAAACAGTTTTATTCAATCCGGATGAAATGCAACTCATAAAAGGAAATCCTCAAAAAAGAAGAAGATTTCTCGACATGGAAATATCGCAAATAAATCCGAGATACTACTATGAATGGATAAATTACAAGCGTGCGGTACAACAAAGAAATGCCGAACTTAAAAATGCACAAATAAGAGGAATAAAACCTCAAACCGACCTATGGGACATGCAAATAGCAAAAGGTGCGGCATACATAGTAAGAAAAAGAATTGAAGCAATACAAAAACTTAATGAAAGTATAGAAAAAACTGAAGAAAGACTCACAAAAAATCGTGAAAATCTGAAACTTTACTACATACAAAAAGAAAGCAAGAAAAATGAAACTAACTTCGATGTAGAATGGTATATACACAAACTTTTGGAAAAAAGACAAGAAGATATAAAATTCTGTCAAACATCCGTAGGTCCGCACAGAGATGACATACTTTTTCTCTTAAACGGAAAAGACATATCGAAGTACGGATCGCAAGGACAACAAAGAACTGCAATACTTTCCATAAAACTTTCCGAAATGGAATTTATAAAAAAAGAAACCGGAGAATATCCCGTACTTCTCTTGGATGATGTAGGAAGTGAATTGGACGGAGAAAGAAAAAAATTACTTTTCGAATATGTAAAAGAAAAAGATATACAAACAATTATGACAATGACGGAAAAACCTGCATATATAGAAGGAAAAGAAATACAAATAAAATAAACCCGCAAAAGCGGGTTTTTATTATATAAATTAAAATTTACTTCTCGGAATATACTTCAAAGCATTATTTACTTCAAAATCGCTGATATTTTGCAAAGGCTTATGAATAAGCAAAGAAAGTAAAAATTTCTTTTCATCAATGGTATCATGATTTTTAAAAATTTTATCTTTGTAACGTGAAATCAACATATTTCTTGCATCGCTGAAAGACTCGAAAGAACAAGGAAAAATTTCATTTACCTCATTGTAATTAAGATGAGGTTTTTTCTTTAAAATAATAACAATTGCATGCTTTTTCTTTCGTTCCAAAACATTTTCACACAAAACGCAAATTTTTTTACTCGGAGGACAAAGAGCGGAACATAAAATACAAGGAGTATATGAAGATAAAAGCTCTCCCTTTCTTATTTTAAAAAGCTCCAACATAAAATCTTTAAAAGGTTCTTTCAAATCATCATTTTTTATATGACTGTCAATCCATCTTAAAATTTGATTTTTTTCTTTTTCATCCAAATCTGCGGAATGAATGTTTTTCAATAAATTATTATTTTTATTTACTTTGTCTATTGAAAGAAAAGGTTTTCTTTTTACAAAATTTGAACCTACCACAAAACGCAAATCCGTAAAATTGAAATTATAGGGAAGAGCATTTATTTTTGAAAGTAAATCTTTTTTCAGCATGTGTAACTGATTTTTCCAAATGGAATTTGTAACCTGAATGAAAAGAACTGAATTTACGAATTTCAAAACAAAAGACTCTTTTGCAAGGAGAGAACCTGCAATATTTTCCCAAGACTTTTGTAAAATAAAAAGTTTGTAATTTTCATTATTTTTAAAAAGGGAATCCAATAAAGAAGTTTCAAAAATTTTAGAAACTTCGACTAATTTTCTATCCATAAATCCCCCTTTATGTTTCATGTGAAACTTTTATATATTTTAACATAAAAAATCATAATTCTGTTATAATGAAAGAAAGGATATTAAAAAAAAAGATATTAAAAAAAAAGGAGACAAATATGAATGAACGTATGATAAATCTCATAAACAGTTTACCGAATGAACAGAAAAAATATGTACTTGACAATTTTGCAAATAAAGAAAAAAGTTTGTTTATAGGATATTTATTATGGTTTTTCTTCGGATGTCACTATTTCTATGTAGGTAAACCTTTTGTAAATATACTTTATATTATAACAGGCGGCGGATTTTTAATATGGGCATTTTTTGATTTGTTCAGAATGAAAAGTATAATACAAAAGAAAAATGAAGAAATAATTTTAAATTTAATTTACGAATCAAAAATGTTTTACAATACTTAAACAGTTGTAAATTTTAAAAAGTGAAAAAATCGGATAAAAAAAAGAATGAAAACAATAATTTCAGCGCTTTCATTCTTTTTTTTTTATAAAATTTTCAAAATTTCTTTACATGCTCTTTCTATATCATTATATGTAGATTCAAAATCTCTTGTAAACCACGGATCGGCGACATTTTTATCTTCACCGACAAAAGACATCAACTTACGTATTTTTTTATCGGGGTCACCATTTGTTATTTTCTTTACCTGATTTACATTATTTTCATCCATTACTATTAAAATATCCGCATTGTTGTAATCATCCAAAGTCATTTTTCTTGACTGACGTTTTGTATAAGGAATATTTTTTTCATCCAAAACTTCCTTTGTCGCATAATACGTGTCGTTACCTTTTTCATCATTTGTAGCGGCAAGCGAATTTATGCTTACATTTTTTATTCCTGCTTTTTTTGCCATATCTTTCAATACAAATTCAGCCATAGGCGATCTGCAAATGTTTCCATGACAAATAAAAAGTACGTTTTTCATTTAATCTCCATATCTTCAAACTTCAAATTTTGAAAATCTACAGAATTTTTATCTACATGACTTGCATCGGTTTCAACAATTTTCCAATGATTTTCATCATCGCCATCTTCGATATACAAAGCGTACTGCCCTACTATAATCAAAAAAGATGTTTTATCATTGTTTATTTTTTTTGAAACACGAAAATCTCCGTTACTTACATTGTAAGTTTTTTTCCATACACTCACACCGTTTTGATGAATATTTATCGTCATTTTATTTCCTACACGTTCCATGTCGAATTGTGTAAGTTTATCCAAATCGTCTTTCATTATGAAAGTGGAATTTTCACGATCCGTATTAACATCGGAAATTTTTTTCGATGTATATGTCATTTCTTTTGAAATATTTATATTTTCGGCTTTCAACGTAAAAGGAATTGTTGTAAGTGCGAGTAAACAAAAAAATATTTTTGTATATTTGTTCATGATTTAATCCTTTTTAGATTTTTCGTTATTTTTTAAAAATTTATAATGAACTGCTTCATCGTGAAGAACATTTTCCCATGAATCAGTTGCGACCATTTCTCCTTCTTCATCTATGAAATATCGTTTCGAAGGGATTAATCTTCCTGTTTTCAAGAAATTCGGAGCGGTAAAACCTTTACCTATAACATCTGTCGCATCAATTATGAAAATAAATGCGTTTTTATCCACATCTTCCACTAATTTACGTAATTTGCTTATCTGTGTCAAGGAAATAATTGAAAAAACGATTTGCTTTTCACGTCCGCTGAACGTACCTTGACCGTAAAGAAGGGTTGCACCGTGATGGATATTTCTCAAAATAGTATCTGAAACTTCAAGAGGATAATCTGAAACTATAAATGCCGCCTTGCGTTTTGCAAAACCTAAAACAACACGATTTGCAAACATTGCATTCAAGTACATTGCAATGAGAGTGCATACCGCCGGTTCGATTTGAAATATGAACATGCTCGATAAAATTATCAAAATATTTATACATAAAACAACATTTCCTATTTCTATATTGTAATATTTTTTTATCATTGCACCGATAATATCAAGTCCGCCTGTAGAACTTCCGTAACGATAAAGAAGACCCATGGACGAACCTATAATAAAAGCACCTGCAATTGCCGAAACTATAGGAGTATGAACAGGAACAATTTTTGAAAGTGAAACCGTAAGATCCAAAAAACCTGAACAAAGAACTGTACTTATAATTGCAAAGAGCGTGTACCTTTTACCCATGTACCTGTAAGATAAAAAAAGCAAAGGTATATTTGCAAGTAAATTAGTAAGACCGATAGGAAAACCTGTAAGATAGTACAAAATCATTGCAATACCGGTAAAACCGCCTGACAAAAATTTATGTGGTAACATAAACGTATTCAAACCGATTGCATAGACAAAAGTACCTATTAAAGTCACTAAAAACTGTATAAAAAAACTTTTTTTATCAATTGTTTTAATTTTTTTTGATCGAGTAGGCATAAATCCTCCTGAAAATAAAAAATTTAAGCAACCTATATTATACAACGTTTAAAATAAAAAATCTTCTTTATGTATTATGTATGTAATATATCCATATGGTAAAATAAAAAGTGTTTTATGAAGAAGTATTAATAAAAGAGGTGAAACCTTGAACTTCGGCAAAATCGGAAAAATTGCAAGCAAAAATAATGATATGTTCAACCATTTAAATACCAAGATAATTATAGAAATGGTTTTGAAAGGTGCAATTGTAGGACTTTTCGGAGGTATCGGAGGAGCAACATTCAGATACGGAATACAATTCATGGATAGTTTCCGTGAAAATTTGATGAGTTATACAGACGTGACATCTGTAATTTTATGGATAATACTCGTTTCATTTTTAGGAATAATTGCATACTTTCTCTTGAAATGGGAACCGATGTCGGGAGGATCCGGAATACCGCAAATCGAAGGTGAAATGATGGGACTTTTCGACATGCGTGCAGTTCCGGTAGCGGTATCGAAATACCTCGGAGGACTTTTCAATGCACTTGCCGGTTTTTCACTCGGACGTGAAGGACCGTCAGTACAACTGGGCGGAGCGATAGGAAAAGGAGTATCCAAATTATTCAAATCCACACTGCGTGAAGAAAGAATTCTGATATCGGCAGGAGCCGCCGCAGGACTTACAGCGGCATTTTCGGCACC
>QWBY01000192.1_pt1 | contig 47924 bp, 47 predicted proteins | sample 1972471 | NCBI WGS metagenome assembly QWBY01 (sample SAMN09866722, study PRJNA288562) | Human gut metagenome isolate term6_stool, whole genome shotgun sequencing...
ATCGTCAACGCCTGTTATCTTATCCATTACTTCTTCAATGATAGCCGCATTTTTTCGAATATCCTCGTTGCTTCCCGCCCGCTTGCCTTCAATGGGGTGGAGTAGCGATATAGGCGGATAGTCATATTCTTTTGTGACATTTTCCGTTTGAATGGTTTTCGAAAAAGATTCTTTTTCCGTTTCATTCAAAGGTTCCACACGCTTGGGCTTTTCTTCTCGCTCGGGAATATAATCGCGAATTTCTACAACAGGCTCTTTCTTATGATCGTCATCTTGGAAAGCAGTCATACCTGAAACGACAGGTTCTTTTTTTACAGATTTTCGTGCTTCCGTTGGTTTAGACTTTTTGACAGCAGGTCGCTCTTTTCTAGATTCTTTAAGGGCCGCACGAGAGTCGTCAATTTTATTTTTCAAACCCATTCGGAAGCGTTCCCTTTGTTCCTTTGTCGGTATTCGATAAAGAATAAAAAGAGTAATAAGGGCGAGTAATAGGCGGCTGCCGAGTACGCCTAAAAATCCTACGAGCAGGCGCGCAAAATGATCCCCGAAAAGACCTCCGTCTACGGGAAGACGGTGAAAATTCTCCACACGCTCTCTCCAAGTTAGGGGAAGTTGAGCAGGATTATAGGAATAAAGCATGCCGCTTAAAAATAGTACGATCGATAAAATGAAGCACTTAACTTTAATACTAAGTGGCCATTCCGTAATAAAACAAATGCCGATAATAAAAAGCAGAGCGCAAAAAAGAGGCGCCACAGAGCCAAATAAAAAGTAAATCGAACTACTCGTCCACTCCCCAAAAAGGCCCATTTGGTTGCTATACAAACTAATAAGAGATAAAACGGCTAAAATAACGAGGAAACCGCCGATTAAATAAGGACGCTGTTCGTCGCCGTAGTTTTTTTTATTTTTCTTGGCTTTTCTTTTTTTAGGCAAATTAATCTCCTTTAATCAAATATACGTTCGCCTCTATTATATCATAATTCCAAGATTCTGAAAGAATTAGCGCATGCCCGTATGACCGAATCCTCCCTCTCCCCGATCAGTTTTAGAAAGATCACTCTGTTCCTCTACTTCTTCCCATTGAGCGGTTTCGTAGCGCATAAAGACGATTTGAGCAATGCGATCGCCGTCTTCAATAGTGACACTTTCTTTTGAAAGATTGACCAAAAGCACATTTAACTCTCCGCGATAATCGCTGTCGATGGTGCCGATGCCGTTAACGGTCGTGATACCTTTTTTTAAGGAGAGTCCGCTTCTTGCGCGCACTTGGCCCTCCACTCCTTCGGGAATTTCAAAGAATAAGCCTGTTGGTACCATGACGCGATCTAAAGGTTCGAGTATCATCGGTTCTTTGAGATTTGCTTGAAGATCCATGCCACAGGATCCTGCAGTTTTGTAGCTTGGCAAGGGATGATGGGATTGGTTAAAAACTTTTACTTTCATTATTCCTCCATATGAAAAAACCGCCGAAGCGGTTTTATTCTTATTCTCTATTGTCTTGTGGCTTATCTTCTTTATCTTTACGTTCGGGTTTTGGTAAAAGTGCTTTTCTCGAAAGACCAATTTTACCTCGTTCGAGATTGATTACTTTAACCTTCACTTTATCGCCGACGCTTAATACATCGCCTACTTGACTAATGCGTTTATGGTCGATATTCGAGATGTGAAGAAGCCCTTCTCTTTGCCATAAGATTTCTACGAAGGCGCCGAAGTCCACGATTTTTGTAACCGTACCTTCAAATACTTCCCCTACTTCGAGTTCGTGTACAATGTCTTCAATAATCTTTTTAGCAGCTAATGCCCCGTCATCGTTGGCAATAATAGAAATTCTTCCGTCGTCTTCAATTTCAATTTGAGCGCCGGTTTCTTCTGTAATTTTATGAATGACTTTCCCGCCGCTACCGATTACTTCACCGATCTTTTCGGGATCGATCATAAGGCCTGTAATGCGGGGAGCATAGGGTGAAAGATCTTCACGAGGTTCGGCAATGGTACCGTGAATATGGTCTAATAATTCGATACGCGCATCCTTCGCCTGAGCTAAAGCGCGTTTTAAAATATCTCTGGAGACGCCGTCGATTTTAATATCCATTTGAAGAGCCGTGATTCCGTCTCTCGTGCCGGCAACTTTAAAGTCCATGTCGCCGTAGTGGTCTTCCAAGCCTTGAATATCCGTTAAGATTACAGGGTTGTCGCCATTGTCGATAAGGCCCATGGCAATACCCGCTACCGGATCATGAATGGGAACGCCTGCATCCATAAGAGCTAAAGTGGAGCCGCAAATGCTCGCTTGAGAAGATGAACCGTTGGATTCCAAGATCTCATTGACGACGCGAATATAATAGGGGAATTCTTCTTCTGTGGGTAGAACGGCTATGAGGGCACGTTCGGCGAGATTACCGTGTCCGATTTCCCGACGTCCCGGGCTTCTCGGAGGACGTGTTTCCCCTACGGAGTAAGAGGGGAAATTATAGTGATGCACATAGCGTTTCGTATATTCCGGATCGAGACCATCGATGATTTGTCCTTCCGTAAGTGCTGCTAATGTTACGGATGTGAGTGCTTGGGTTTGACCGCGTGTAAAAAGAGCACTGCCGTGCGCTCGCGGCAATAAACCGACTTCAGAGGATAAGGGGCGGATTTGCGTAAAGGATCTGCCGTCACTCCGAACGCCTTCGACGAGAATTTGTTTCTTGAAAATTTCTTGAGTAAAAGATTCGAAAATTTCATTTACCTGAACGTCTCGGTAATCTTCCTCTTCTTCAAGATTCGCTACAAGTTCATCTTTAATAAGGCCGAGGGCATGACCTTGCTCCGTTTTATCGGCGATACGCAATGCTTCTTCGATTTTGCCGTAAACCATTCCGCTAATTTTTTCTTCATACACTTTATCGATTTCGAGGCGATCATAATCCATTTTTTCTCGCCCGACTTCAGAAACTATATCTTCAATAAAGGAGACGATCTTTTTAATTTCATCATGAGCATACATAATGGCGTCCAGGACGACATCTTCACTTAAAAGATTAACTTCAGCTTCTACCATCATGATAGCGCCTTTGGTTCCCGAAACTGCAAGGTTTAGATCCGAATCTTTTTGATCGTCTACGGATGGATTTAAAATAAACTTATCGTCTTTCATACCGATACGCACGGAACCAGTCGGTCCTTGGAAGGGAATATCTGAAATCGACAAGGCGATGGAAGAACCGATCATAGCTAAGATATCCGTGGGATAATCGGGATCATAACTTAAGACGGTAGCCGTGACCTGTAAACTATGGTGAAAATCGTCCGGGAAAAGAGGACGAATGGGACGATCGATCAAGCGGCTCGTCAAAATGGCATTGGTACCCGGGCGGCCTTCACGTTTATTAAAACCGCCGGGAATTTTACCGGAGGCGTAGTATTTTTCCTCATAATCACAGCTAAGAGGAAGGAAGTCGGCTCCTTCCTTCGCTTTTGTGGAGGCGGTGGCCGTTACAAGCACCACGCTATCGCCTTGTTTAATCCAGCAAGCGCCATTGGCCTGTTTTGCAACTTTTCCGATTTCAACGGTTAAAGGTACACCGTTTAATAATGTAGTAAACGACTTTTCCATGTCACTCTCTTTCCTTATAAAGAAAGAGCGGTTGCCCGCTCTTCAGTAATTTCTTATCCTCTAATGCTAAGACGTTCGATTAACGTTCTATAGCGTTCGACGTCTTTATTTTTCAAATAGCGAAGTAAGTTTCTTCTCTTACCTACCATTTTCAAAAGACCTCTACGAGAGTGGTGGTCTTTTTTATGTTCCTTCAAGTGTTCGTTTAACGTATTGATGGTGTGCGTTAAAATAGCAACTTGAACTTCCGGAGAACCTGTGTCTCCTTCTTCGCGTTGATATTCTTTAATGATGGCTTGCTTTTGTTCTTTAGATAACATAATTTCCTCCTAAAACTTTATTCGGTTTAACTAAGTAAGCGTCGAGGAACGCAAAACCGAGCCAAACTAAAATATTCTTTTATATTTTAACATGATCTAATGACTTTGTAAATTCATTCTCTGAATTTCTTGTCGCATATTATCGAGGTCTTCGTCCATTTTCACCTTTAAGTCTTCTACATTTTTAAACGTAATTTCAGGTCGAATAAATCTGAGAAGAGCCACTTCCATTTTTTTTCCGTAGAGGCTGTCCCCTTCGAAATCGTAGAGATAAGACTCGACTTTTATTTCATTTTCATTGAAGGTGGGATTGGTTCCGATATTAGTAGCTGCGTAATAAGAGCGCCCCTCTACAGATACTTTCGCTAAATAAACACCGAATTTCGGCGTCACATAGTGTGTATTCAGAAGCAAATTGGCTGTAGGAATGCCGATTGTGCGACCTAACTGCTTCCCTTTTACAACGGTTCCTTCGATACTGAAAGGCCTGCCCAAAAGATGGTGAGCAAGTTCAGACTCTCCGTCTTTTATCGCCCGGCGAATACGTGTGGAGGATATAACCTCCCCTTCATAGGTGACCGCATCTTTTACAGCAAGTCGGATCTTTAGATCGGCACATAGTTCCTCTAATTCTCTAACAGTTCCCTTTGCTTTATAACCGAAGCGATAATCATAACCTACGACAATGCCTTTAACCTTTAAGTGATCGGCTAAAAAACGATTTATAAATTCAGTAGGGCTCAAGTGCATGATCTGTTCATCAAAATTCATTTCATAAATGACATCGATCCCTGCTTTTTCGAAGATGTCGTATTTTTGCGTGCGAGACGTCAAAAGCTCCTGTGAGATACCTTCTGTAAGATTTTTAGTGTGATTTTTAAAAATCAAAACAGATGAAGGACAACCTAAGGATTTCGCCATGGCGACAACTTCATCTAACAAAGCACGATGACCGAGGTGAATTCCATCAAAATTACCAAGGGCAATGGCCGTATTTTTGGAAATATTAGATTCTAAATCGACTTCTAAAAGCTCCATAAGCACCTCAATATAATACCTTCTTAATGTGCAACTCTTTTTCTTCCCCACTCCCTGTGACAGTTCCTATTCCGATAAAATCTCCCCCCGTATAAATACGGTACATCGCTGCCTCTTCAATCTGAAAATGAACTCGACTGGACATTCCGTTTAACATAGGCTTTTTGCGATGTAGTGGTAAAAAAATTTCAGGAATATGATCTAAAAGGCGATCCATAGGAATTAAGATACTTTGTCTTTCATCATTGCTCATCGATTCAATCTCGGCTAGCGTATGTGCGTTAGCGATGGTCTCACTACCTACGGAAATACGCCTTAAACTGTCCATCGTGAAATAACAACCAGACGCCACGCCTATGTCATCTATCAGCGTGCGAATATATGTGCCTGAAGACACCTCAGCTTCCAATGAGATGCCGTTGTCATCGTGATCCAAAAGTTTAAGGCACGAAACCGTAATGGGTCTTTTTTTTCGTGGAACGCAAATGCCGCGTCGAGCATATTCATACAATTTTCGCCCCTTATATTTTAATGCCGAATGCATTGGGGGAAGTTGTAATTGTTCACCTCGAAAATGATCTAAAACAGGTTCCAAATTTTTCGGAATCTCTTTTGCACTGTTTGCAAAAATGACACCGGAAATGTCGAATGTATCGGTGCGAATTCCTCTTATGGCGTGGGCTACATATGCTTTTCGATTATCGGCGACGTAATCGGCGATTTTAGTAGCTTTCCCGATACAAATAGGAAGCAAGCCGGTTGCCATGGGGTCTAACGTCCCCGTATGGCCGACTTGCTTCATGTGATATAAGCGGCGTATTCGATGAACGACATCGAATGAGGTAATGCCCTTTGGTTTATCTACGAGAACTACACCGTTCATGATCGAATCAGTTCCATTTTTTCTTCGAGAAGTTTTTTAATCTTCTCTTCAACTTCACTTAATGTCATGGAAGCTGAGGCTCCGGAGGCTCGAATGTGGCCTCCTCCGCCAAACGCCCCTGCAAACTCAGTGCAGTTCAAATAGGATTTTGATCGGAAAGAAAGCTTAACTTCATCTTCTTTTTCCTTTAAGAAAATCGCCATTTCAACGCCTTCAATGTTTCGAATTTGTTCGACGATACCCTCAGTATCCTCTGAGGGAGCTCCTGTTTTTTTCAAGTCTTCAAGGGTACATGCTGCCATTGCAACTTTTCCATCAGCCAGGAATTCTATACGCGATAACACCCTTGTCATTAAGGCAAGCTTTTCTCGAGAGCGCGATTGGTACACCGATTGAACGACTATATTGTGGTCGCAACCATAGTCGTAAAGTTTAGCGACGATGCGATGGGTGTTTCCGTTAACGCTGTCATACTGAAAGCTTCCCGTATCTGTCGAGATGGCGGTATATAACCCGGTAGCCATATTGGCTGTAAAACGGGCATTTAGGCTTTCTAAAACAGTAAACAGAACTTCCCCTGTAGAAGTTGCACTCGGCACAACGTAATTTAAATCTCCGTAAAGTGTATTGCTTAAATGATGATCAATGTTCGCCGTGCATTTTGCCGATTGTATGATAGCCTCTCCCGCTTTTCCGAAACGATGGATATCGGAAGAGTCCAGGGCAATGACGAGATCAAAAACCTTGTCGTGCAAGGTGTCAATGTCGATGCGATGTTTCGTCGAAGGCAAAAAAGCAAAATCCGCCGGTACAGAATCGTTTCCGATATACGTGAAGTTCTTCCCCGTAGATTCCAGGTAGCCATACATGCCTTCCAAACTTCCCAGATTATCACCATCGGGGCTTACATGGGAAATAATAGCGATATCTTTTGCATCTTCAATTTTTTTCGATAGAGATAAGCTGAATTCTTTTAGATCACTCACCGTCGTGCTCCATTGTTCTCAAATTATCAATAGTTTGTTGAAGTTCCATGCCTTTTTCAATACTTTCATCAAGTTCGAAAATAATTTCCGGCATAGCCCGAAGCTTTAGACGCTTGCCAAGCTCCATTTTTATAAAGCCCTTCGCGCTTTCCAGGCCGTCGATGGCGTCTTTCTTTTGATCATCTTCTCCAAAGATCGAAATTCCGGCATAGGCAAAGGAAAGATCGCGGGTAATCGACACATAGGATACGCTGGTTAAGGGTGGAATTCTGGGATCTTTCAATTTTGTTTGAATGATCTCGGAAAGCTCTCTTTTCACTTCCTCTGATATGCGATGTACTCTCTTATCTTTCATTTACAGTTCCTTCTTTATTTCTTTTTCAATAAAGCATTCAAGTAAGTCATTGACTTGAATATCGTTGAAGTTTTCAACCATTAAGCCGCCTTCGTAGCCTTGAGCGATTTCACGGGCATCATCTTGGAATCGTTTAAGAGAAGAAATTTCACCTTCGTGGATGATGACGTCATCGCGCAACACTTTAACTTTTGCTTTCCGTTGAATTTTGCCTTTAAGAACGTAAATACCGGCGACGATGTCGTTGCTCGGGAGCTTAAAGGTTTCGCGAACTTCGCAACGTCCTAAAACTTCCTCGGAGATTTCCGGAGTCAACATACCGCTAATGGCATTTTTAACGTCATTTAAAATATCGTAAATAACGCGATAGGTTCGAACGTCGACATCTTCTTGTTTTGCAAGATCTAAAGCGTTAATATTCGGGCGAACATTAAAACCGATGACTAAAGCGTTCGATGCGGAAGCTAAGTTAATATCACTTTCATTGATTCCGCCGGTACCGGAGTGAATAATATTAACTTGAACTTCGTCAATATCTTCGTTGTCATTAAGTTTTAAGAGCGATTGATTAAGAGCTTCCACTGTACCTTTAACGTCAGCTTTTACGACGAGGTTAAGATCTTTTAATTCGCCTTCTTTAATCTTGTCGAAAAGATTGTTTAAGCTGACTTTATTCTTGGAAGCAAGTTTTTCTTCGCGCTCTTGAGCGATATTCTTGGCGGCAATTTCTTTTGCAATTTTTTCATCTTTTACTGCATAGACCGTATCACCTGCGTTGGGAACACCGTCAAAGCCGAGCACCACAACCGGGGTGGCCGGACCTGCTTTTTTAAGATGTTTCTTTTTGTCGTTGGTCATGGCGCGAATGTGGCCGTAGCAAGTACCGGAGACGATGTAGCTATCGCTCGTAAGCGTTCCCTTTTGGACGAGAATCGTTGCCATGGGTCCCTTGCCTTTATCGAGACGTGCTTCCACAATGGTACCGACTGCCAAACGATCGGGGTTGGCTTTAAGTTCGAGAACTTCCGCTACGAGAAGAATCATGTCCAGTAGATCGGAAATACCTTGTTTCGTCTTTGCTGAAACCTCTACCATAATGGTGTCGCCGCCCCAATCTTCTGCGACTAAACCTTCTTCTGTGAGCTCTTGACGCACACGATCCGGATTAGCGCCTTCACGGTCGATCTTATTAATCGCTACGATAATAGGAACACCTGCGGCTTTAGCGTGGTGAATGGCTTCTCTCGTTTGGGGCATAACACCGTCGTCGGCTGCAACTACGAGAATGGCAATATCCGTAATGGATGCCCCTCTCGAACGCATAGCGGTGAAAGCCTCGTGGCCCGGGGTATCGAGGAAAGTGATGTGTTTTCCGCCGACGGAAACTTGATAAGCGCCGATATGTTGTGTAATACCGCCGGCTTCGGAATCGGTTACGTGACTACGTTTAATAACGTCCAAAATCGAAGTTTTACCGTGGTCGACGTGGCCCATAACTGTAACCACCGGGGGTCTTTCCTTAAGGGATTCTTCGGGATCTTCAGTATCGAGTCCGTAAATTTCTTCAATATTCAGTTCTTCTTCTGAAATAAACTCGATTTCCTTACCAAGTTCATCGGCTAAAATCTCAATGACATCGCGATCGATGGATTCGTTTTGAGTTGCCATTACGCCTAAACCGATTAATTTGGTAATGACCTGTGCCAAGCTGACGCCGATAGTATCTGCAAATTCCTTTACCGTTAACGGTGCTTTAACTTTAATACCGTCATCCCCCTTCGCCTCTTCACGAGCTTCTCTTTCCTTACGCTTTTGACTTCTGGATTTCTTCTTAGGCGCTTTGCGCTTTTCGAAATCTTGATTGACAAAAGTATTTTCGGATTGAAAATCTACATTATCTTTTTTCTTAGATTGTTTGGACTTTTTATTTTTCTTTTGCTTCTTCTTTTCAGAACGTCGGCGTTCTTCTGCAGAAAATGCTTCGTCCTCTTCAAACTCATCGCGATGATGCTTGCGATCTTTAACGGATCCCTCTGCACGTTTCTTGTGATCATGAGAGTCTTTAGCCTTAGGGGTTTCCACCACGACATCGGCTCTAGGTCCGTCTGTAGATTTTACTTCAGTTTTTGTTTTTTCCTTCTTAACGGGAGATTGCTTCGGCTCGGTCTTTTTAGCCTTTCGCTCTTCTTTTTTTGAAGGTTCGGGGCTATTTCCGCTTGATGCATCCTGTGCTGTACGGATAAAAGAGAATAATTGCTTTTGCTGATCTTCCGTAATCGTACTCATGTGACTTTTTACGGGTATCTTTGCCTGGTCGAGAATAGCCATTAAATCTTTACTCGCCATTCCTATTTCCTTGGCAACTGTGTACACTCTTTTGTTCGACATGAGAACACCTCCTAGTGCGAGGTTTATAGATCTTCTAAGGTGCGACGCAGTTCATCGACTGTCTCCTTCGGAACGTCTTGACTTAACGCACGCTGAATGGCCCTGTGCTTTATGGCACTGTCGAAACACTTCGTATTGCGACAAAGGTATGCACCGCGTCCGTTCGCTTTCCCGGTACTGTCTATAAAAACCTCATTATCTTTGTTTTTAACTATACGTATTAATTCTTGCTTCGGTTTAGACTCCGAGCACCCAATACACTTTCTCAAAGGTATTTTTTTAGGCTTTTTCATTGTTACTCCGGTTATATATCGTCTGTTTAATTGTCTGAAATTTCTTCTTCCAAATCTTCGGAGAGTTCCATTTCATCTCCTGAAGTTTCTGAAGAAGCGTCAACAAACAAATTATTTAAATCCATGCCCGTCAAGCCGCCGATGCTTGCAAAGTTATCATACTCTTTAAACTCTTTTTCAACGGGCGTTTCTTCGTCGGCTGTCTCTTCGTCTTGAACAGATGTATTTTCAAATTCATCGCGAAACTCTTCCATTGTTTGTCCGAGTTCATCAAGATATTCGCTAAATTGCGTTTCCGACTTAATATCGATTTTCCAGTTGGTAAGCTTCGCCGCGAGTCTGGCATTTTGTCCTTCTTTTCCGATGGCAAGTGATAATTGATAATCCGGTACCACGACCATGGCCGCTTTTTCTCGATGATTGATGAAAACCTCGACCACTTTTGAAGGACTAAGGGCGTTACCAATGAAAGTTGCTATATCTTTTTCATAAATGACAATATCAATTTTTTCATCGTGTAGCTCATCGACAATCGTTTTAACGCGACTTCCCTTAAAGCCGACACATGCGCCTAAGGGATCCACTTCTTCGTCTTTAGAGAAGACGGCAAGCTTAGTACGACTTCCCGCTTCGCGCGCTACAGAATAGATCTCGACGACGCCATCGTGAATTTCCGGTACTTCCAATTCAAACAAGCGGCGTACCAGATTCGGATGGCTTCGGGATAATACGATTTGCGGACCCTTCGGTTGACGATTGACTTCTAAAATTAACATTTTATAGCGGTCGCCTTGGGAATAGCTTTCACCCGGGGTCTGCTCAGATACGGGTAAAATCGCTTCAGTTTTACCTAAGTCGACAAAGACATTACCTTTGCTGACACGTTGAACATCGCAGGTAATAATTTCATTTTCCCTGTCGGCATAATCGTCGTAAATAACTTCACGCTCTGCGTCTTTAATACGTTGAATAACCACTTGTCTTGCCGTTTGAGCGGCAATTCGGCCGAACTTTTCGGGATTGATGGCTTCGTAATAAATATCGCCGATTTCGAGACGGGAATTAATTTTTTTTGCATCCTCCAAAGAGATCTCCATTTGATCGTCCATTACCTCGCCCACAACAGTTTTCTCGGCGGAGACACTAATTTCTCCCGTATCTCTATCGATAGTAACATCTACTGTTTGAGACGTACCGTAATTCTTCTTATAGCTCGATATAAGGGCTGTTTCCAATGCTTCTAATATAACGTCTTCTCGAATGCCTTTTTCGCTTTCCAATTGTTTCAGAGCTAAAATAAACTCTTGATTCATTCTTTTTCAACTGCCTCCTAAAATTCAATGACCTGTCGCATTAAAGAAATGGATTTTGAATCGAAGGTGACAGTTTCACCGTTCTCTTCACGGATGTCGACAGTGTCGTCGCCGTAATCCGTCAAAATGCCAATAAAATCTTTTCTGTCATTTAGTTTCTTATAAAGATGAACCTCAACTTTGTTTCCCAAGTTTCGGCGGTAATCATCTTTCGTCCGAATAGGTCGATCCAAACCGGGAGATTGCACTTCTAATGTGTATTGACCTTGAATGAGGTCATCGTCGATCCCGTCATTAATGGCCCGTGATATTTCCGCACAATCATCAATATTGACACCTTCTTTACGGAAAACCGTAATGATGACGCGCGTCGGTTGTTGTTTGGTAATCTCGACTTCTACAATTTCATATCCGTGTTCTTCTGCAGCAACTTCAGCGACACGAACAATTTCTTCACGTACCTGAGGACGCTTCAAGAACTCACCTCCCATAAAAAACTAGAGTGGGGGCCCCACTCTAGTTCTAAACGTCTATCTATCTCTTTCTTTCAGGTATTATATCATAAATTTCCCTGAGATCCAAATAAGTCAAGCATACTTAATTGATTATCTTTCGGGATTCCGTTTAAAGCGCCATGTTGTGTTAAAGCTTCAATAACGGTTTTAGAAGCTCCCGTCCGCTTAATCATATCTTCTACTGATAAGAAGGGGCCTTTTTTATACTCGTCGTAAATTTCATTTGCAATGGTCTTGCCTATTCCCGGTAGTGAACTGATGGGAATAATAACTTTTCCCTCGTAAATTCCAAAGCGATCATAATGGGAAATTCCTAAGTGAATGGGCTCGAAAGTGTAACCTCTGGCGAGCATTTCCAAGGCTACGCGCAGCAACGAACCTTCATCTTGTTCTTTTTTAGAAGCCTCATCGCCAAGGTTTTTAATGTTTTCGATGCGACGCTTTACGCTGTCCACTCCGCCAATGAGAAGATCGCCATTTAAATCATTGAGCTTTGTTGTGAAATAGGCGGCATAAAATGCCAAGGGATAATAAACCTTATACCATGCTATACGAATACTTGTCATAACATAGGCTACGGCATGGGCTCTCGGAAACATGTATTTAATCTTTTCGCAGCTGTCAAAGTACCAGCTTGGAACATCCAGCGTTTTCAAGACGTCCATGTATTTTTCAGGAAGGCCTCTACCCTTTCTTACTGCCTCCATGGTATCGAAGGCTACTTTATTTTCCGCACCTGCGATAATTAAATAGTTCATAATATCTTCACGCGTACTGATAACTTCAGAAATCGTCGCCTTATTTGAGTGCACGAGATCTTGAGCATTGCCCGTCCATACATCGGTACCGTGGGAAAGGCCTGAAATATTGACGAGAGCGCCGAATGTGTCGGGTTTGGTATCCAGCAACATGCGCACTACAAAATCTGTACCAAACTCGGGAATGCCTAATGTGCCCGTGTCAAAATGAAAAATAGACTCATCGGCTTCCAAAGCATCCATACCGGTAAACAAGCTCATGACCTTCGCATCATTAATATCCACATCGTTCATATCCACGCCGGTCATATCTTCCAGCATACGTAGTATTGAAGGAGCATCATGGCCGAGAATATCGAGCTTCAGAATATTTTCGCTGATGGAGTGATAATCGAAGTGTGTCGTAATGACGTTTTTCTTCTTTTCGTCTGCAGGGTATTGAATGGGCGTAAAATGATGGATGTCGTTGTCTTTCGGAACAATCATAATGCCGCCGGGATGTTGTCCGCTTGTTCGTTTTACGCCTTCAATTCCTTTTGCTAAACGCGTAATATCCACAGGATTTCGAACGATTCCGTTTTCTTCCAAGTATTTTTTGACCAATCCAAACGCCGTTTTTTCCGCCAGTGTGCCGATCGTTCCGGCTCTAAAGACAAAGCCTTCGCCAAAGTAATCTTCGATAAATTGGTGTGCCTTCGGTTGATACTCTCCGGCAAAATTCAAATCGATATCCGGCTCCTTATCGCCGTAAAATCCGAGGAATACTTCGAAAGGAATCTTATGGCCGTCGCGAATCAATTCCGTGCCGCAATGGGGACAGGATTTTTTCGGCAAATCGAATCCCGTGCTGTATGCTTTATCTTCGACAAATTCACTGTATTGGCAATGAGGGCATACATAGTGCGGAGCCAAGGGGTTAACTTCCGTGATACCCGTCATGGTTGCAACAAATGAAGAACCTACAGAACCTCTGGATCCAACGTAAAAACCGTCGGCATTGGATTTCTGTACCAGCTGCTGTGCAATGCGATACATTACGGCATAGCCGTTACCGATGATGCTGTCCAGCTCCGTGTGCAGCCGATCGGCGACAATATCCGGTAGGGGATCCCCATAAATTTCCTTCGCACGACTTACTGCATCATTTTTTAGATCAACATCGGCATTTTCAATTTTCGGAGGAAATTTGCCCGAAGGAATGGGCGGGAACTCTTCGATTTTGTCGCAAATCACTTTCGGATTATCTATTACAATTTCTTCACAGCGCTCGTTTAAGAAATCAAAAGCACGTAACATTTCATCAGTGGCCATAAAATGAGCCGCACCGTTACCAAAGGGGCGCCCTCTAAATTTCGAGTACTCCAAAACTTTGAGATAAATCTCATCGTCAGGATCGAGGTAGCGCACATTATTGGATGCCACTACGGGAACATCTTGGTCGTCGGATAGATTCAATAAATGGCGAATCATATCTTTCGCATCGTCTTCATGACGCAAAAGACCATCGATGTAACTTTTCCCGTAACGCTTTGGAGGTGCTACTTCAACGAAATCGAGGGATTTTATTATGGTAGACAGTTCTTCGTCGTCCGCCCCGCGTAAGTAGCTGTCGATTAAAAGACCTTGTTCGCCGCCACTGCCGATAATAAAGTTCTCGCGATGTTTTATAATATCACTCATTAAAATACGGGGTGTACGATAAAAAGTTTCCGTGTGTGATTTTGAGATCAAGCGATATAAGGTGGTGAGCCCTTCTACATTTTTAGGGAAAATGGTTAATCTCGTAGGGAACAGTTTTTCAGGCTCAGGGTGTTTTAACTTGTTGTAATCTTCGGGGGATTTGACCCCTTCCTTTTCTGCCAGTCGCTCGAGATGTAAGAAGAGCTCTGCTGTAGCTTCGGCATCATTTACGGCACGGTGGGCGCCTTGAAGATTAATGCCGAATCGCTTGGCCAATGTACCGAGTTTGTAATTTTTAATGTGGAGATCCAAACATTGAGCAAGCAACAGCGTATCAATCGTAGGATAGTTCCCCTTACCTTTTCTGCGATATTCGACAAAACGAGAGTCGAAGGACGCATTATGGGCCACTAAAATTCCGTCGCCGATAAAATCTTCAAACAGAGGAAGTGCCTCGTCAATAGTAGGGGCATCTGCCACCATATCGTCTGTGATATTGGTAAGCTCGACAATTTTCGGTGGAATGGGACGAAGAGGGTTGACGAAAGTGGAAAAACGATCGACAATTCTTCCGTGTTCAATTTTAACGGCGCCGATTTCAGTAATCTCATCGTAACGCGGCGAAAATCCCGTCGTCTCTAAGTCAAAGACGACGAAACTTGAACCGTATTTTACATTTGCGGGATTTTTAAAAATCTTTTCATCGTCATCCACAACATCCGCGTCGATGCCGTATAAAATGCGAATATCGTTTTTCTTCGCCGCCTGCATGGCCTCCGGATACCCTTGCACTACATTGTCATCTGTAATGGCAATAGCCTCGTGTCCCCAAAGTTTGGCTCGCTTGGCAAAATCGCTAATAGTATGGGTTCCGTCTGTATTGCTCATTTTTGTATGGACATGCAGTTCGATACGTTTGTTGGGGCTTTTATCTTCCGTAGAAGCCTTTAGTATTTTTCGAATGTTGCGCGCCATAATGCTTTCGTTTCGCTCAAAGCTGTCGAATTCGAATTTTCCGTAAACTTCAACGGCATTATTCGCCTTAAATGTAGAGCCAAAATCCTCTGCTTCCTTATTTTTTACAAAAGCTTTCACATTACGGCTGTCGGTACCGTCGTAAACAGAGAGAATGAAAAGGGTCTTATCGTTTTTTATGGGACGGGAATCGACGGAAAATATAGTTCCCGATATTGTGACGGTCTCCCCTACTCTACATTGGGAAAGCGGAATTACCCCATCAAATTTATCTTTGCCGTAGATGTAGACTCCCTTCTCTTCTTTTCCGGAATCTACTTGTTCAATACGTACAGCTGTTTCTTCAAACGTTTCTCTGAATACCACTTCTTCTTCATCGATTAATTGGCTAAGCTCTTGAAGTTCACATTCATTGCCCTCACATTGGCAGTGGACTTGATAGAATTCACCTGTTTCTTTTAAAAGAAGTTGGTCTAACTTTAGGGATAGAATATTTTTTTCTACCGTATGATTTGGAACACGTATTGTAAGAGAACGGGATTCTAAACTGAAAGAGGTTTCATTAAACCAGGCGCTACTTGAAGGCAAGCGATCCAGTATCCAACGAAACAACTCATCTTGCGTCATATCCTTGACTTCTTTTTTCGCTTCCTTACACGAGATAGTAATATCGAGTCCTTCATAACAAGAGGCCATCTGCTTTTTAAGTTTACGCCACCGATCATTTTCCTCGCTATCTGAAACGATCACGATACGTCCCTTTTTACGATTGTAAATTATTTTATTAATTTGAAGATTTTCTGATAGAAGAAAATCCATCAGATTTTGTTCTGATGGATGAATAGTTTCATTCTTCACATTGATCCCTCTCTATTAAATCAATTAGTTCGTCGAGCAAATCTTCTTCTGAAACCGAACGTACGATTTCGCCTTTTTTAAAGATAACGCCGCGACCGTTGCCGCCGGTAATACCGTAATCCGCTTCCTTTGCTTCCCCGGGACCATTGACGCGACAACCCATAATGGCAATTTTGCCTTGGAAATTTACATTTGCTAATCGTTTTTCAGCTTCTTCGGCAATGGAAATTAAGTCTATTTCTGTTCTGCCACAGGTTGGGCAAGAAACAAAATCGATGCCTTCGTTGCGAAGACCTATGCTTTTTAGAATAGACTTGGCGCACAGTACTTCGTCTACCGGATCGCCTGTCAATGACACGCGGATTGTGTCGCCGATATCATCTAATAGAAGGGATCCGATTCCTACGGAAGATTTCACGATGCCGTTCATTTTGGAACCCGCTTCGGTAATGCCGAGATGCAATGGGTAATCGGAAACTTTTTTAAATGCGCGATAGGATTCCACCGACTGGCGAACACTTGATGATTTTAACGAGACTTTAATGGCATTTAGACCGAAGCTCTCTAATATATTGACTTGTTCAAGTGCGGAAGCCACGATGGAATCAGGATTAACGCCATCCATTTTTTCGATAAATTCCTGTTTTACTGATCCGGAATTCACGCCGACACGAATGGAAATTCCCTCCGATTTAGCTGCCTCTGCAACTTCCTTTACTTTCCATTTTTCGCCGATATTGCCCGGGTTTAAGCGCAACCCGTGGACATGATGTTCTATGGCGTAAAGAGCCAATCGATAGTCAAATTGAATGTCGGCAATAATAGGAATGGAAATAGAGGGAATAATTGTATCCAGAGCCTTGGCATCTTCTTCGTCATTAATGGCCATTCGAATAATATCGCAGCCGGCCGTTTCCAGGGATTTTACCTGTGCAATAGTTCCCCGGATATCTTTTGTTTTCGTATTGGTCATTGATTGAATACTCACCGGCGCTCCTCCGCCGATGAGCACATTACCTACTGCAATTTGTCTCGTATATGTTGCCAAATGTGGCCGTCCTTTCTAGTTTAAAAAGCGTGCTATATCTCCAAATATCGTAACATAAATCATGAGTCCGATAAGGAGCGTAAAACTAATAAACGATAAGGTCATTTCAATTTTTTTATTAACCGGTTTTCCGGTAATAGCTTCGATAAAAATAAATAATAATTTTCCGCCGTCCAGCGCGGGAATCGGAAGTAAATTCATGACGCCGAGGTTCGCCGATATATAGGCCATTATAAACATTAACGACCCAAATCCGAATTTAGCAGAATCACCAATGATTTTTACAACGCCGACAGGTCCCGAAAGTTTATCGACGCCTAAGGCACCGGTAAATAATTGCTTAAGGACATAGAAAATGGTTACGACAACTTTACCTGTCATGGTGAAGCCGTCTTTGAGGCTTCGCAGCGGATGACGTTCGCTCTCCGGTTTAAGGCCGATATAGCGACGCCCATCTTTCATTGCGGGCTTAACCGTCGTTTGTTCGTTTTTCCCGCCCCTGCTATAACCGACGGTTACTTCACCCTTTGATTCGGCGATGCGCGTTGAGAAGTCATTCCAATCTTTTACGTTTTGACCGTCTACAGATTGAAGCACGTCTCCCGTCTTCATACCTATTTGAGCGGCGGGGGTACCGGGTAGCACCTCGCCTACTGTCGTCGTTGGATAACCGCTTATAAGCGTAAAAAGCATAAACGCAACAATGGCAAGGACGAAATTCATAGCAGCGCCGCTTGCAATGACTGCGGCGCGCTGAGGAAGTCCTGCATTATTAAAACTCCTCGGATCGTCGGAATCTTCTTCCTCTCCTTCCATGGCCACATAGCCGCCAAGGGGAAGGGCTCTTAAACTATATTGTGTTTCATTTATCTGTTTTCTAAAAAGCAAAGGTCCCATGCCAATGGAGTATTCGTTGACGCGAATTCCAACGAGTTTTGCCATTCCGAAATGGCCGAATTCGTGGAGCCCAACGATCAACACAAATACAAATATAGAACCTAATAAACTTGCCATATAACCTCCTAAAGGGGAAACCGATAGAGCATATAAACCATCGGTATGATCATTAAAATGCTGTCGAAGCGATCCATAAAACCGCCGTGACCGGGGAGAATATGACCATAATCTTTTATACCCGTAGCTCGTTTCATTTTTGATGCAAACAAATCACCTAATTGAGCGGTAACGGATGCAATGCCGATAAAAAGAGCGTGCATCCAATCGACCGGAATCCCCACATAATAACAGTAAATCAATCCTACAGTTACGGTGCATACGACAGCGCCTACGGCTCCTTCAATAGTTTTATTCGGACTGATCGACGGGCAAAGTTTATGCTTGCCGAAAGCCATTCCCGTTAAATAAGCGAAGGTATCTGTCGAAACCGCAATAATAAAGACCAGATAGAGATAGAAGGTCTTATCGAGATTTAGGATAGGAAAGAAAAAACTCGGTACGTAGATCAAAATCAACATACATAAACCAAACTCTTCAAGGGAAAAGTTTGAACTCTTCAAATAATACAGCACGAGTAAAAATGTGGAAATCGTAAAGGCTAAAAAAGCCGGCCAGTTTAATAGAAAAACGGCAAAATGGATGAAACAGGACAAAAGAATGTAATGCTCCGGAATATGATGCTCTTTGTGTTTAAAGGCACCGGAAAGTTCGTGGCAGAGCTCGAGAGAAAACAGGAGAACTGCAACGCGAAGAACGTGGCCTCCCATATATAAAACCCCGGCGAGTACGATAAGTAATACGACTGCTGTAAGGGTACGCTTTTTAAAATTGTTCATTAGAGCCCCCCAAATCTACGGTCTCTCGAGCGGTAATCTTCTATAGCTTCGTTAAAAACCGCTTCATCAAAATCCGGCCACAGAACATTGGAAAACCAAAATTCACTATAGGCCATTTGATAGAGCATAAAGTTACTCACTCGTAATTCACCGCTGGGCCGAATCAGGAGATCCAAGGGCGGTTGGCATTTTGTATATAGGAAAGATTCGAAAAGGGATTTGTCGATTGAATTCGGGTCAATTTGCCCTTCTTTAACACAATGGGCAATATCGGCGACCGCTTTTAAAATTTCATCTTGACCACCATAGTTTAAACCGATATTTAAAACCATTTTAGTTCCCTTTGAGGTGCGCTCCAGCGCAAGTTCGACGAGTTCTCGCGTTTTGCCGTCAAGGGCCGAAATATCGCCCATAATATTTAATTTAACGCCGTTCTCTTCCAACTCTTCGATGTATTTCACCAAAAAACGTTGCAAGAGAATCATGAGGTTATCGATTTCTTTTTTGGGGCGCTTCCAATTTTCCGTGGAAAAAGCATACAAAGATAAAAAAGGAATTTCCAATCGATACGCTTCACGCACAATGTCTAAAACCCTTTTAACACCTTCTTTATGACCGTAGGTTCTCGGCAATCCCCTTTTGGTTGCCCAGCGACCGTTTCCGTCCATAATAATGCCGATATGTTTTGGCATTTCTTTTTTATTAGACTCCATAATCCCCCCTAAAACAAAGAACCCCCATAGGGGGCTCTATTAAGTTTTATTTAGATTTCCATTAATTCATTTTCTTTTGTTTTGGCAATTCCGTCGATGTCTTTAATAGCAGAGTCGATAAGCTTTTGAATTTCTTCTTCATAAACTTTTAAATCGTCTTCCGATATTTCTTTATTCTTTTCAGCTTTTTTAATAGCATCGATAGCATCGCGACGAATATTGCGTACGGCAATCTTAGATTGCTCCGCATCTTTTCCTACGACTTTAATCATATCCTTACGGCGTTCTTCCGTTAAAGCGGGAATAGCCAGGCGAATAATCTTTCCGTCGTTAGAGGGATTAAGACCTAAGTCGGACTTTAAAATTTCTTTTTCGATGGCGGGAATTAAAGATGCATCCCAAGGTTGAATAGTGAGTAGACGTGCTTCGGGCGCCGTAATACCTGCAACTTGATTCAGCGGAGTTTGCTGACCGTAAGCTTCTACCGTAATTCTATCCAATAAGCTTGGATTGGCGCGTCCGGCACGAATGGAGCCTAGATCTTCTTTTAAACGATCAAGAGTTTTTTGCGTCTTCGTGCGAATTTCTTGTTTAACGTCGTTGAACTCCATACATAATCCTCCTTATTTTACACAGGTCCCCAACTCTTTGCCCATAGCCGCATCGAAAATATTTTCCGATATGTCGATGCCAAAGACGATAAGGGGAATGTCGTTTTCCATGCATAGAGACGTTGCCGTAGAATCCATGATCTTGAGATTTTTGCTTAAAATATCAAAATAACTCAAGCTGTCAAATTTAACGGCATCGGCATTGATGTTCGGATCGGAATCGTAAATTCCGTCGGTGCCTTTTTTTGCAAGCAAAATAACTTCGGCGTCAATTTCAGCAGCGCGAAGAGCAGCTGTCGTGTCGGTGGAGAAATAGGGATTTCCAATACCACCCGAGAAAATAACGACGCGACCTTTTTCTAAATGGCGAATGGCGCGGCGACGAATATAGGGTTCGGCTACTTGTTTCATTTCGATAGCGGTCATAACCCGGGTTACGACGTCCATTTGTTCCAAAGCATCTTGAAGAGCCAGGGCATTCATAACCGTGCCGAGCATACCCATGTAGTCACTGGTTGCGCGATCCATGTCTTTGCTGTCGCGGCCGCGCCAGAAGTTGCCGCCACCGACGACAATGCAGGTTTCCACGCCTGCTTCGGAAATGCGTTTAATTTCTCTTGCAAATAATCGAACGGTAGAGGAATCGATGCCGATTCCCTTTTCGCCAGCCATGGCTTCCCCGCTCAATTTTAAGACAATTCTTTTATATCTAGGTTCCATGGTCTAATCCGACCTATTGCATTTGTTTTGCTACTTCTTCAGCAAAGTCTTCGGTACGTTTTTCCATGCCTTCGCCTACTTCATAACGGCAGAAACGACGAATGCTGATTTTTTCACCGATTTTGGCAACTAAATTCGTTAAAAGTTCATTAACGGTTACATCGCCGTCTTTAATATAGGGTTGATCTAAAAGGACGATTTCTTGATAGAATTTTTCTAAACGACCTTCTACCATTTTTTCGACGATGTGTTCGGGTTTACCTTCGTTCAAAGCTTGCTCCGTTAATACGGCACGTTCGTGATCGAGTTCTTCTTGAGAAACTTCTTCACGGGAAACGTATTTCGGATTTGTAGCAGCAACTTGCATTGCCATATCGCGAACGAATTCTTTAAAGTCTTCGTTCTTGGCTACGAAGTCGGTTTCGGAGTTAACTTCGATTAACACGCCGATGCGATTGTTGTGAATGTAGCTTTCAACAATACCTTCAGCTGCAATACGATTACTTTTTTTAGCAACCTTGCTAAGGCCTTGTTCTCTTAAAATATCAGCAGCGCGATCGACGTCGCCGTCAGAATCCTTAAGAGCCTTCTTGCAGTCCATCATACCGGCGCCGGTTTTGTCTCTAAGTTCTTTGACCATTTTTGCAGTAATTTCCATGATAGTCCCCCTTAAATAAAATTCTATGTTTTTCAAAAAAATAAGAGTTCCGTTGGCTCAGAACTCTTATAAATTTCCTTATTATTGTTCTTCTGTTTCAGCCGCACTATCCGTGATTTGATTTTCAGTTTCCACTTTGGATTGTTGCTCGGTTTCAACTTCTGCATCGTCTTGAGCACCTTGCTTACCTTCAATAACGGCATTGGCCATGGTTTCCGTAATTAATTTTACGGCACGAATGGCGTCGTCATTACCGGGAATGGGATAATCCAATTCATCGGGATCACAGTTTGTATCGAGAATACCGACGATGGGAATACCAAGTTTTTGTGCTTCTTTAACGGCGATGTTTTCCTTCTTAGGATCCACGACGTACATTACATCGGGAAGTCCGTTCATATCTTTAATACCGCCAAGGAACTTTTCAAGACGTTCTCTTTCATGGCGTAAACCGATAACTTCTTTTTTGGGAAGTACATCAAAACGGCCGTCCGTTTCCATTTCTTCTAAATCTTTCAAACGTTCAATTCTGGTTTTAATCGTTTGGAAGTTAGTAAGAAGACCACCTAACCAACGTTGGTTAATGTAGAATTCACCACAACGTTTAGCTTCTTTTTCAATGGCATCTTGGGCTTGTTTCTTGGTACCGACGAACAAAACCTTACCGCCGTCTTGAACGGTTTCGCGAACGAAATCGTAAGCTTCTTCAATTTTTCTAACGGTTTTTTGTAAGTCGATGATATAAATACCATTGCGTTCGGTGAAGATGTATTTCTTCATTTTCGGGTTCCATCTTCTGGTTTGGTGACCGAAGTGGACGCCTGCTTCGAGCAAGCTCTTCATTGATACTACAGACATTTTTACCTCCAATTGTTTAATCCTCCATGAGGTTTTTAAATAAAGCCACTTTTCAGCAACAACTTCATTCTCGCCTCATGTGTGTATTTGTACCGATTTATTATAACATGGGCATATGGTCTGTGCAAGGATACAATTGAATTTATGATATACTTAAAATCGTAAAAAGGAGGAATTATGAATTTTAAAAAACGATTAGATGCTTATGCTGAAATGTTGATTAAAGTAGGTATTCGTATAAAAAAAGATCAACCTCTCGTCATTCGCGCCCCTATTGAAGCACGCGACCTGGCAGTGCTTGCAGCGAAACACGCTTATTTAAACGGTGCAAGTGATGTGCATATTCTTTGGAGCGACGACGATTTAACCCTTTTGCGTTATACTCACGCACCTGAAGAGGTTTTAAATAATGTTCCCGAGTTTCAAAAAGAAATGTATCGCTATTATCTAAATCAAGGTGCAGGTTTCTTATCCTTTACAGGTTCGGATCCGGATTTATTAAAAACAATCGATTCGAAAGTACTTCAAGGCGCCATGATGAATAGAAGTAAAGCCCTTGAGTTTTATTCAGAAGCAATGATGAGCGATAAGAATCCTTGGACTGTCGCCGGCGTGGCAACGAAAGCCTGGGCAAAAAAGGTTTATCCCGAACTCGACGAAGTTGAGGCGCTGGAAACTTTATGGGACGCTATTTTTGATATGTCGCGAGTTACTGATGACGCCGTAAAAACATGGGAAGATCATATGAACCGCATTAACGCCCTGGCAAAAAAAATGACGGACTATAAATTCACATCCCTTCACTATCAAAATAGCTTGGGTACCGATCTGTTCATCGAGCTTCCCGAAAATCATTTATGGGCAGGGGGTGGTAGTGCCACACCGGACGGCGAACCTTTTGTCGCCAACATTCCTACAGAAGAAGTCTTTACACTACCCCACGCCCATGGCGTAAACGGAATCGTCTATGCTACCATGCCCCTAGCATATAACGGCAATATTATCGATAAATTTTATGTACGGTTTAAAGACGGTGTTGTCGTAGATTTTGATGCAGAACAGGGAAAAGATACACTTAAGAATTTACTGGATACCGACGAAGGTGCAAAACGTTTAGGTGAAGTTGCCCTCGTTCCTTTCGACAGTCCTATTTCCAATCGCAATCAGCTTTTCTACAATACCCTATTTGACGAAAATGCATCCTGCCATTTAGCATTCGGGCGGGCTTACCCCACTTGTTTGGAAGGAGCCGATGCACTCTCGAAAGAAGAATTAAAGAAACTGGGCGTCAATGACAGTCTCGTCCATGTCGATTTTATGGTGGGCTCAAAAGATATGTCCATTATCGGCACCACTGTCGACGGCGAAAAAATAACTGTATTTAAGGACGGCAATTGGGCATTTTAAGCATAAAAAAAGCTTCCGGTATACCGGAAGCTTTTTTTAGATTTCTTCGCTTTTAGCAATAACTTCTTTGCCTGCATAGTATCCACAGCTCGGGCAGACACGGTGGGGCAATTTCGTTTCGTGACAGTTAGGGCACTCAACGATGGTTGCTTTATTTAGACGATAAGAAGATGCACGTCTTTTATTTTTACGTTGTTTTGAAGTTTTACTCTTAGGTACTGCCATTTCTACACCTCCCTATCTTCAGACTCATGATCAAATAGATTTTTTAAGGATTCAAAGGGACTGACTCCCCCCTGCTCACATTCGTGATCGGGATGTTGATTTAAATCCTCACCGCAGACCGGGCAAAGTCCTTTACATGACGGATCACATAACATCTTCGTCGGCACTGAGGTTATAACTTGTGAGAATACCAATTCTCTCAAAGGGAACGCATCCAGGGAATCCACAACCAACACATTGGGTTCGATCTCTTCATCAGAATCAGTTGTGACCACCATATGGGACGTACTTTCAACACTTTCTCGTAACGGTTTTAAACAACGGTCACAACAACTGTTGAATGTATAGTGAACATGTACGTCCACGTCTAAGTCTCCATCGACCTTGTAAATATCCAATTGATAGTTTACAGGATCTTCGAGGCCTAAACCTTCTACATTCAAAGGACTGTCTTCAGGCGACAATTCACCGGAAACAGAATTATGAATGCCATTTCCCCTTAAAAATTCAGAAATATCGGTACGCATGGTATCACCTCTAAAACTGCTGCACACTATTATATGACAGGAAAAGACCCAATGTCAAGAGTTTATACGAGCTTTGCAGTCTCCATAGCGATCTTTAATTCTTCGTTTGTCGGAATGACGAGAACGGGAATGGAAGATGCGTCGGTACTTACGACTGCTTCTTTTCCGCGCATATTGTTCTTTTCTTTATCGATTTCGACGCCTAGGCTCTTTAATCCGTCGACGACGCGTTCTCTTGTGGTAATGGAGTTTTCGCCAACGCCGGCAGTAAAGATGATGCCGTCGCAGTGATCCATTTCGGTTAAATAAGCGCCGATATATTTACGCACACGGTTTTCGAAAATATCTAATGCCAATTGTGCACGATGATTGCCTTTTTCAGCTGCTTCTTCCAAATCTCTAAAGTCGCTGGAAACACCGCTTACGCCTAAAACACCGCTCTTCTTGTTTAAAACATTGCTCATTTCTTCAGTGGAGAGCTTTTCTTTATCCATGATGAAGGGAATGATAGCAGGGTCTAAGTCGCCGGAACGGGTACCCATGGCAAGGCCTTCAAGTGGCGTAAAGCCCATGGATGTATCGAAGCATTTTCCGCCCTTAACGGCACTGATGCTGGAACCGTTGCCTAAGTGGCAGGTAATTAAGTTTACTTCGTTAAGGCTTTTGCCGAGCATTTCTGCTGCGCGTTCGGTAATGTATTGATGGCTGGTGCCGTGGAAGCCGTAACGACGTACTTTGTAATTTTCATAGTATTCGTAAGGTAATGCATAGATATAGTTCAGTTCGGGAATCGATTGATGGAATGCCGTATCAAATACAGCTACCATGGGAACGTCGCCCATAATTTCTTTACAAGCTTCAATACCGATAATGTTCGGCGGGTTGTGTAAAGGTGCAATTTCAACATTGTCGTTGATCGCTTGCATTACTTTTTCATCGATAATAACCGATTCCGCAAAAGCTTCGCCGCCGTGAACGACACGGTGTCCTACAGCATCAATTTCATCTAAGCTCTTAACCGCACCGTATTCTTCATGCTTTAAGGAATCGAGAACGATTTTTAATGCAGCTTTGTGATCAGCTAACATTTCTTCAATGACGATTTCATCTTTTCCGGTTGCTTCGTATTTTACGCGGCCACCTTCGATACCAATACGTTCTGCCAAACCTTTAGCGAGAACTTCTTTGCGATCCATATCGATTAGCTGGTATTTCAAAGAAGAACTGCCACAGTTAATGACTAAAATATTCATACATTTCCTCCTCAGTACTTTCAAAATTTTCCTTTGTTATTATATCATATAAAGGGCCGATGTCTAAACTATGAGCTGAATAGGAATGAAATTACTATGAAAAACGCATTAATTGTTGCAGAAACGAATCCCTTACACTATGGCCATGTCTATTTAATCGAGCAGGCAAAAAAAGAAGGCTACCGCATCATTATTCTAATGAGCGGGGCCTTTAGTCAACGGGGTATTCCCGTCGTCACGGATCCCTTTACACGAGGAAAAGATCTCGTCAAAACCGGTGCCGACGTCGTTATTACCCTTCCCGTGCAAATTGCCACAAGCTACGGCGAGATGTTTTCAGAGGGCGCCATGTCCATTGCCGAACGGTTTGGGAAAATTGACGCTGTGTTTTGCGGCACGGAATGGGGAAGCATTGAGGAATTTCAGCAAATTTTTGATTATGAGCAAGATCCGATTTTTCCCGCTCGTTTAAAACAATCTCTGGCCGAAGGAAATTCTTTTAGCGAATCCTATTTACTTGCTTTAAAAGAAAAAAATTACAAATGGAATGGACTTTTTCAATCCAACGCTCTCCTCGCCTACGGATACTTTAAAGCCCTTGCTAAATTTAATTCATACATTGATTTTCGCCTCGTAGAACGCATAAAAGAGGGTTCTAGTCCCATCGTCAGCGCTTCCTACATTCGTAAACACTTCGATGAAAAACCTAAGGAGATGAAAAGCGCATGTGCCGGCACGCCTCCACAGTTTTCGGAGAAGAGATTGATGGAATCACTCTACCCTCTTTATCGCACCATCTGTTTAGAAAATCCTGTAGATTGGAATCTTTATGACGGTTACGAAAAAGGGATCGACGACCGCATTTTAAAGTTTTTACGTGAATGCAATTCCTATGACGATTTTTTAGAAAATGCAAAGACGAAACGTTATTCCCGCTGGAGAATCTCACGTTTACTCCTCCACCGATTTTTAAACATGACATCTAACCAAATTCAAATCGCAGCTAATGAACAAAAAGCTTTCCACGTATTGGCTTTTTCCGAAAGCGGCACCGCTTTTCTGAAAGAAATGAAATCTACTGATATTCAACTTTTTACCAACTATAAATCCGTCAGTAAATTACCTTCTAAAGAGCGAGAACTCCTTTCTTACGAAGAAAAGGCTATGAATCTTTGGAGTATACTAACGAACCATTCTATGAATAGACTTTTTCAAGGAAAATAAAAAACGGCGCAAGGCCGTTTTTTTTAAAGTTCTTTTCTGTTTTCGTTAATGGTTTTAATTAATTCGGAAAGTTGTACTTGCGTATTTTCCAGAAGACCATCGACATATTCTCTTGCCGAATGACGAATTTGTTCGCTTTCGGTTTCGGCGCGAATCATAATTTCTCTGGCTTGCTCTTGGGCCGCCAATGTAATTTCATCTTCGTCAATTAATTTCTTAGCTTCTACATGAGCTGCTTGAATAATTTGTTTGGCTTGCATATTGGCATCGTTAAAGATTTCGTCTTTACGATCGCGAATACTTTGTGCTTCCGCCATATCTTTGGGGAATTGTGATTCGATTTGGTTGAGAAGTTCTGTAACTTCTTCTTTGTCTACCATTGTCTTTCCCGTAAGGGGAATGGTGGAGCTTACTTCCAATAAGTCCTTTAGATCTTCAATATAACGCATGACTTCCATAATTTTACCTCTCTCTCACTTTCTCTTTCATGGCCTTTCCCACAATCTCCGGAACAAATAAAGACGTATCACCGCCAAAAATCGCCACTTCCCTCGCAAGGGATGAGCTGATGAATAGATGCTCCTGAGTAGTAAGTAAAAAAACAGTTTCCAGATCGGTGCCATAGTTTTTATTTGCCATGGCGACCATGTATTCATTTTCGAAATCGGAATTGGAGCGCAAGCCGCGCACGACTGTACCGATATTCTTCCTATTGGCGTAATCGACGAGTAAACCTTCAAAGCTGTCGATTTCAATGTTTTCTTCGCCTTCAAGTGCTTTTTCAAGAAGTGCCAAACGCTCAGAAATTGTAAAAAAACCGGTCTTCTTTTTATTATTTAAAACAGCGACGATAACCTCACCAAAGACTTTACGCGCCCTTAAAATAATGTCGAGATGACCATATGTGACCGGATCAAAACTTCCGGCGTAAATAACCTTCACTTCTCAATCACAACTTTCATAAATCCAAATATTTTTCTTGCCGTATGTCTTTTTTCGCAGGAGCGTTAAATGCTCATACTCCGAAAATTCATAACGATCAGGTGCTTCCATTATAATCCTTCCACCCGTAGACAGAAGTTTTTTTTGAGCAATAATGGTCACCGCTTTATCGTAATAGGCCTTTTGATCGTATGGCGGATCAATGTAGACGTAGTCAAATTGTACGTCCCTTTCCTTTGCCAAATTTAAACATTTTTCAAATGAACCATTTACGATTTCGCTTTTGTTCATGTACCCTGTCAACGACAGATTGTCATGGATAAGGCGCAAACTGTCGGGATGGTTGTCGCAAAACCAACAAAAATCTGCACCACGGCTTAAAAATTCAATTCCCATATGCCCCGTTCCGGCAAAAAGATCTAAAACCGTCGTGCCGTAGAAAGGACCGAAAAGTAAATTAAAAATATTTTCCTTGATGCGATCTTCCGTCGGACGGACGCGATCGTCTTTCGGTGTTTTAAGCCGTCGTCCTTTTACATCGCCTGCAATTACACGCATAATATCCTCTCCTAAATTTTAGCATATTCCCCTATCGTTGACAATTTATCACGACATTAAATACCGAGTGTTCGTTTTTCGTACGCTAAGACGCCATTTAATAGATTCGGCTGCTCCTCAACATTTAAATGGTGACCCTTCAAAATAGCATCCGCTTCAAGTTTAGCGTAACGCATAATATCCATATTTTCAAAAAGATCGCCTACGCGGAAACTTACCATCCCCGATTGTCGCGTGCCGAAGAAATCGCCGCCGCCTCTAAGTTTCATATCTTCTTCCGCAATATAAAATCCGTCGTTGGAAGCTGCCATAATGGCAAGTCGTTGTTGAGTTTTTGGCGAATGATTTGCCGAATGTAAAATGCAGTAAGCTTGGCTGTCGCCGCGGCCGACCCGGCCTCTTAATTGGTGCAATGTGGCAAGGCCGAATCGATCGGCATCAAATACAAAAAGAAGGTTGGCGTTTACCACATTAACTCCCACTTCGATAACTGTCGTGGCGACGAGAATTTGGTGACGATTGTCCGCAAAATCTTCCATTACTGCGTTCTTTTCCTCTGTCGATTGTTGACCGTGAAGTAGGCCGACACTGTACTCTTTAAAGCGCTTTTGCGATAGATACCGATATACAGATTCTGCTGCGTGTAACGAAAGCTCGGGGTTTTCTTCAATTAAAGGACAGACTATATATGCCTGCTGTCCGCTTTTTAAATAGCTTTCGATAAAAGTGTAAGCCTTTTCAAGATCATCCTCACCGATCACAGTGGTTTCGACGGCCTTGCGACCTTTAGGCATAGAACGAATCGAGGAAATCGACGTGTTCCCATACATTACGATGCCGAGGCTTCTCGGAATTGGCGTCGCCGTCATAATCAATCGATGGCTTTTCGATTGTTTTTCCTGAAGTGCTTCTCTTTGCAAAACACCAAAGCGATGCTGTTCATCGGTAATGGTTAGTCCCAAGTGTTCGGAATGAATATCTTCGTTGTAAAGGCTGTGAGTACCGATTAAAATGTCGCAAGCACCATTATTGAAGTTCTCAATAATTTCACGATGCTTTGCAGGCTTCGTAGAACCTGTCAATAATTCGACTTTCACCCCTAAGGGCATAAATCGCTTAAAGGCTTCGTCGTAGTGTTGTTTGGCGAGGATTTCCGTCGGTGCCATCATCATAGCCTGATATCCGCTCGCTACACAGCGCGCCATGGCAAGAAATGCAATGACTGTCTTCCCACTCCCTACATCGCCTTGAACAAGTCTTTCCATTCGTTCACCGGAAGCCATGTCCTCCTGAATATCCCTCCATGCCTCTTGCTGCCCAACTGTAAGCTCAAATGGCAAACTATCGAGAATGGCATCACTCAGCCCCTCTTCCTTCATAACAAATCCTTTAGATCCTCGCTTTACATCAAAGCGGCCTAAAGCAAGTTGAAAGCATAAAAATTCCGAGAAGACGAGGGATTGATAGGCGAGGTGAGCTTCTTCCATGGTTTTCGGAGAGTGAATACTTTTCAGCGCATCCCCCTCGGATAGAAGACCGTAGCGCGCTAATAAATAGTCCGGAACAATTGAAGGAATGCTGAAATTCGCCAACGCCTCCCCTATAAACTTTTGCATACGCTTTTGTTGAATCCCCTCAACTAAGGGATATATAGGGGTTATGCGCATAGCCTCTTTACGTTCTTTCTCCGTAAACAATTGCGGACTTGAAAACTGCAATTTTCTGTTAAAAAATTTAGGCTTACCATATACATAGTAATAATTTCCCACGCGCAATTGTCTGTCGAGAAAAGGCATGTTAAAAAAAGTGAGTTCCGCTTGAGAGATCCCGTCGCTTATTTTAAAGTTTTGCATCTTTAAACCCTTTTTTAAATAGCGAACTTTCTCTTTCTCTAGAATTTGGACGCGGTACATCTTCGGTTCCTCGAAATTAGCATGTTGGAAATCAAGAAGCTCTGTACGATCTTCGTATCGATAAGGTAATGTATATACTAAATCTTCTACAGTATGAATATTTAATCGCTTTAACCGCTCTGCTATTTTTGGTCCTACACCTGATACATTTGTTATTGCAGCATCTAACATAGTACCTCCAAAGAAAAAGCAGGCTTTCGCCTGCCCTTTACTCTACTGAAATTAAATAATAATAGATCGGCTGATCGCCGCGCATTACGTCGTAATCGAGGTCCGGATACGCTTCATCCAATGCCGATTCCAAAGATGCGATGCCTTCATCGGCCACATCGCTTCCGGCATAAAGGGAAATAAAGCTGGAGCCCTCATCGATCATATATTTCAATACGTCGATCGTCGTCTCCTCAATAGAGGGACCTTTGGATACGATTTTCTTACCGGAAAGGCCGATAAAATCACCTTTCTTAATCGTAATACCGTCCATTTCAGTATCGCGCACGGCGTAAGTTACTTGAGCCGTCTTAAGGTCTTCAACCGCCGCCATCATAGCTTCGATGTTATCTTTGACGGATTGATCGGGCATAAAGTGGATACAGGCGGTAATACCTTCCGGAATAGAGCGTGTCTTTAAGACAGTAACATCTTTTTCCGCAATATCTGCCGCCGCTTCGGCGGCTAAGAATATATTGCTGTTATTGGGCAAGACGAAAATATGCTCCGCTTTAACCTTGTTAATCCCCGCTAAAATATCTTCCGTACTCGGATTCATCGTTTGGCCGCCGGTTACGAGATAATCGACGCCGACATCTTTAAAGATAGATTCAATTCCCTCGCCAGCACAAATGGATACAAAACCATAGGGCTTGAGAGGCGAAGCATCTTCATGTTTTTCTTCGGCTTGTTTTTCCTTCACTTGGTCGGCGCTAAAGAGGCGTTCCGAGTGTTGAATTCGCATATTATCGATTTTAATATCCTTCAAAAAGCCGAATTCCAAGCCGCTTTGCAGTGCTAGGCCGGGATCGTTGGTATGAACGTGAACTTTAATCATTTTATCGTCGCCGACGACGAGAAGACTGTCACCCCGTTCTACGAGTTTCGCCTTTAAATCTTCGACGTGATCAGATTCAGTTGTGACGATAAATTCCGTGCAATAGCCGAATTTAATATTATCCGTAGATATTTCGGAACGCACGGGAGCCCCTTTAGAAACAGTCGACTCTTCCTCGCCGATTGAGGTAACGGCCTCACCTTTTAATGCAAGGTATGCTCCTTCTAAAATCGTAACGAGACCTTGACCGCCGGCGTCCACTACTCCTGCTTCTTTAAGCACGGGCAATAAATTGGGCGTATTGCTTAGGGATTCCTTAGCGCGTGCAATGACCGCTTCCAAAAATTCGAGAATGTCCTTATATTTTTTCGCATTTTTCATGGCGAATTCCGCACTCTCGCGTCCGACGGTTAAAATAGTACCTTCTGTCGGCTTCATAACGGCGAGATAGGTCATTTCCGAAGCTTTTTTCATTGCATAGGCAAGGGATTGGGTGTCGACCTTCTCTTTGCCCTTCAAACCTTCGGCAAAACCGCGGAATAATTGGGAGAGAATAACCCCGCTATTCCCCCGCGCGCCCATTAAAGCGCCGCGACTCATTTCAGTCGCGACCTCATCGATCGCTTTTGCTGAAGTACTCTTTACCTGTTTAACGGCACTTTTAATGGTCATGGACATATTCGTTCCCGTATCGCCATCGGGTACGGGAAAAACATTCAGGTCATTGACTTTGGTTTTATTCTGTTCTAAATAATTCGAAGCACTATAGAGTGCTTCAATAAAATCTTCTGTTGTAATAAATTGCATAGCTACCTCTAGTTCATCCGTATACCTTCGACGAGCACTTCGATATCATCGACATCGAGACCCGTTAAAGATTCCACATTAAATCGAACGCGATCGATTATATTTTGACCGACCGTGGAAATACGAATTCCGAATTCGATAATAACGTGTAAACAAATGACAACCCGTTCGTTTTCAGTATTGACCTCAATACCGCGGGTTAAGTTTTCAAATTTTAACAATTGAAAAATACCGTCAGCCGCGTTTCTAGACGCCATTCCGACGACACCGTAACTCTCCATTGCCGATACGCCGGCGATGGTGGCGATGACTTGATTATCTATTGTAATATTGCCCTTGCTAGTAGGGATCGTAACTTCCATCAGTAAGTCTCCTTTCCATTATTGCGGAGTTTACCCCATTATATCACAGATAAGTTTCAGAAAACATCTTTGAATAATTGCAATTTAAAATCGACTGTGGTAAAATACGAGAAGTCAGAAAAAGAGTCGGAGGAGGTGTAAATATGGCTAAAAGATGCGAAATTTGCGGAAAGCAAAAGAAATTTGGTAACACGATTTCCTTCTCCCATAAAAGGGGAAACAGAGCGTGGGCCCCGAACCTTCAACGTGTTCGCGCCGTTGTTAATGGTTCCACTAAGAGAATTTACGTCTGCACACGTTGCCTTAGATCCGGTAAGGTAGAACGCGCACTTTAATAATGAGTCGATTCCAGGGAATCGGCTTTTTTTATTTATTATTCGATAGGAGTCACTATGAAACTTTTTATTTCAAGCAGAGTACCCGACGAAATCATTGAACGATTAACTGATGTCGATTATGATTACAACGACAGTAATATTCCACTGACAAAAGATGAACTAATTAAAGGCTTACAGGGAGCAGATGCTCTTATATGTCCTTTGTCGGATAAAATCGACGCCGACGTAATCGACGGTGCCGGCGATTTAAAAATTATACTTAATTACGGTGCCGGCTTCGACAATATTGACATCATCTATGCGCGCAGTAAGGGCATCGTCGTTTGCAATGCCCCTGCCCCCTCTTCCGCCGTTTCTACTGCAGAACTTACCTTCGCCCTCATGCTCGCTCAAGCGCGCAAACTTGTTAACGGAGATAAGGATTTGCGAGAAGGCGGCTTTAAGGGATGGCGGCCGACGTATTTCCTCGGACAACAATTGAAGGGAAAAACGCTCGGCATTTTCGGCATGGGCAATATCGGCAAGAACTTGGCAAAACGTGCCCTCGCCTTTGACATGAATGTTATTTACCATTCGAGAAACCGAAAAGATGATATTGAATCCTTCGGTGCACGTTATGTGTCTTTTGAACAACTTTTAAGTGAATCGGACTTCATCAGTATTCACTCCGCTTTTGTTCCCGAATTGCATCATCTATTCGATGAACATGCATTTAAGGCCATGAAGCCGACTGCTACCTTTATTAATGCAGCGAGAGGGCCTCTAATCGACGAACAGGCTCTTGCCGATGCACTTAAATCCGGAGAAATCGCCGGCGCAGCTCTCGACGTGTACGAGTTTGAACCGAAAGTGACAGCCGACTTATTAACTCTTTCAAATGTAACTCTGGCTCCTCACTTAGGAAACGCCACTTTCGAAGCGCGTCTTGAAATGGGAAATGCCTGTGTCGATAATCTGGAAGATTTCCAAAAGGGTGTAAAGCCTCGCAATCAAGTAAATTAAATTATTTCATATAGTAAAAGCCTTTGGCCACTTGCGACCAAAGGCTTTTTATTATGCATCTTTTGATTTTATAAATAAAGCAGTCCCCTTATGAAGGGTTATAAAGGCGTTTTGTTCTATGATTTCGTTGCTGACACCTCGCGTTTTTTTACGAAGTATTTCCAATTTACTCACTTCGTACTTAAAGCCGTGAGTGGAAAAAACCACAGAATCACTAATGGGAATGACACTAAAGTAGTGATAGTCTCCTTTTTCCACAGGGTAGGTCCCCGGCAAAACCATTTGAAGCTCGTTCTGCTCGTCGATCATCTTTATACATTTACAACGATTCAAGTAAGCTTCCAATGAAAGCACTGTCGCTAAACTATGATCCCATCGGCTACCCATGCCTCCAAGCAAATGAATTTCATCGAGCTCATATTTCAGCATTCGTAAAAAGGCCATCTCAGTGTCGGTCTCGTCTTTCATTGGGGAAAGAACTTCTACGGGAACGTCAAGTTTCTCCAGAGCTTCTCTACGATGGGTACTGTCAAAATCGCCGATAACGAGTACGATTTTATCTCGATGATCAGCCATAGAATCAAAGCCGCTGTCGGCACAAATGATTATATCGGCCCAATGGATTTCACGAAAGAGTAATTCGCGAGAAGGTTTATTCCCTCCCGTTACGATAAGCCCTCTTTTCATAGAGCTTTAAGACCGCGAATGGCTTCCGACGGATCCTCATGCTTAAAGATAAAAGATCCCGCCACCAAACTATCGCATCCGGCATCCACCATGCGTTTACCGGTTTCTAAATTAATTCCGCCGTCCACCATTATCTCGCAGTGACGGCCTGCTAATAATTTTCGCAAATCACGCGCTTTTTGAACGGTGGATTCAATAAAAGACTGACCTCCAAATCCGGGATTGACGCTCATTAAAAGGATCAAGTCCAAATCATCGAGAACATAACGTAAGGCTTCCGGCGATTCGTGAGGACAAAGGCTTACCCCTGCCTTTAAGTCGGCGGATTTAACTTGTTGCACGAATCGTTCCAAATGCCTTGTCGCATCCAAATGGCAAGTAATACGGTCAGCACCCGCATCGATATAATCCTGTAAACTGCGCTCAGGATGCTCGATCATAAGATGGACATCAAAGGGGATGTCCGTGTAAGAACGAATCGATTTTATCACCGGCGGGCCGAAGGTCAAGTTAGGCACGTAATGTCCATCCATCACATCGATGTGAATAAAATCAACCTTTTCTCGATCTAAGCAATTTATTTCTTCGCCCAATTTTGAAAAATCGGCAGATAAAATAGAGGGGGCTACTAACGCCATTTGGAATTCTCCTTTTCTGATAACTCCTCATATATTTTCAAATAGTTTTCATACCGTGTCGCCGGTATGTCACCGTCTTCAAATGCTTTTAAAATTCTGCAACCAGGTTCTTTACGATGGGTACAGTCCATAAATTTACACTCGCCTAAAAAATCGTGAAAATCCCTGAAATATTTGTCCAAATCTTGGGATTGGATTTCGGATATATCCATGCTGGAAAAGCCCGGCGTATCGAAAAGATACATTCCCTCTTCCCCTTTAAAAATTTCAGTATGACGGGTCGTATGTTTGCCTCGATTGGTTTTTTCACTTACCGTTCCCGTCTCCAAGTTTAAACCTAATACATGATTTAAAAAGGTAGATTTGCCGGAGCCGGAAACGCCGCTTAATGCCGTCGTCTTTCCCGGTAACAGCTTTTTAATGGAGTTCACAGTGTCCTCGTTAAATTTCGATAACCTTTGGACTTTGTATCCGGCAGATTCGTAAAGTGCGATAAGCTTGCCTGCTTCTTCGGGATCGATGTCAAATTTAGAAACGATGGGAACGACGTCCACGTTTTTCGATTCATAATAGGCTAGCATTTTATCGACGAGAAGCAGATTATAGTTCGGATTGGCAGTAGGTATAAAAAGAAATATTTGATCCACATTGGAAATGGGCGGACGCAATATACTATTGGTCCGCTCCAAAATCTTTTCTACAGAATGAAGGTGATGTCCCTCATCTACCATTATCTCTACGTAATCGCCTACTACGGGCTTTTGCCCCAAGTGACGAAAAATCCCCCTCGCTCTCGTCTCGTAATATTCGCCGTCTTCCCCGGCGACGTAATAATATCCGCCGAGTAATTTAGTAATTCTTCCTTTAAGACGCATTAAAAGTTCACCGATTTTACAGTGCTACCGTCGACGCGAAGGGATGCTCTGTCGCCGGAATGTCCTTGCACGGGATAAGTTACGGAAGAACCGCCGCTAACGGATTCCTCGCTAATTACTCTTTCCCTTCCGTTGGATTCCATGATTACTTGGACATTGTGATCATTTCCGTCGTCGGGTATTCGATAAGAAATCCTTTTTTGGCTTCCCGATTGACCGTGTGAGGAATTTCCCTCTTGATCTCCTCGAGAGGATCGCTTGCTTACAATAATGTCTACCGTTTCCCCTTGTTTAATTTGATTGCCGCTATTATATTGTTGCCAAACAACTTCGCCGGGTCCAACAGATAGATCTTCTCGTTCATCTACATTGCCGAGTTTCAAGCCTTGTTGTTTTAGGAGAGCTCTCGCCTTTTCAACAGTAACGCCTCGTAAATTGGGTACGACACCCATTTTACTGTCTTGACCCTTGCTCATTACCACGTGAACATCTTCACCCTTGGCAATCGATTCTTCGGATCTTGGCTTTTGTCGAATAATGCGATCGGCCGGCACATCTTCGTCGTATTCGGTTTTATCGACGACGAGATTAAGGCCAAGGGATTTAAGAGTGGATTGCGCTTCGGCGATGGTCATATTTTCCAAATCGGGAACTTTGACTTTTTCCTTTTCTTTGGCTATGACGACTGAGAACTGATCGCCACGCTTAAGAACTTCTCCGGGCTCTACAGATTGTGAAAGTATGGTACCCGGTGAAACCCCTTCATCGGAAATTTTTTCGTTGATCTCTAATTTTAAATCGTGACTTCCTGCGAAATCCTTGGCATCGGAAACATCTTTACCGATGAAATCTACCATTTCTACAGTATCCTTTCCGGCATTGCCGTTGAGAATATCTTTAATCTTCGAACCTCCAAAGGCCAAGGCGAAAAGCACGAGAAGGGCCAGTACGACGCCGCCAATCGTAGCCAAAGGATTGGATTTTTTCTTTTTCGATTTTTTCGTCGGTATTTTGTTCGACGGGCGAATGGGTGCAGTATTTCCATGATGAGTGTGCCGCTCCGCAGCTTCCCCTTTAGGCGGAAGAATCACCGTCGTTCGCGTATCCGTACGGCCGTGATCGCCGTATACCTTGCCGAGCAAAATCGTCTTGACGTCGTCGATAATTAAATTCACATTTTCGTAGCGATCGCTAGGTTTTTTCTCGGTCATGTGCTTAAAAACCATGTCCACTTCAGGGCTGACCCTAGGATTGCGCTCTGAAGGCATGGGCATTTCATTTTGCACATGCATAAGCGCCACGGTAATGGGATTTTCCGAATCGAAGGGAACATCACCGGTGAGCATTTCGTAAAGAACAATACCCATGGAATAAATATCGCTTCGTGCATCGACCTTTTGTCCTCTCGCCTGCTCCGGCGAAAAGTAATGAACACTGCCCATAACGGCATTGGTAACCGTCATAGTAGCATTCCCCGCCATGCGAGCGATACCGAAGTCCGTAACCTTTACCCGATTATCTCGCGTAACCATAATGTTTTGCGATTTAATATCGCGATGAATAATGTTTTTATTGTGGGCGATTTTTAAAGCTTCGGCAATTTGAATGAGGTAATTCAACGCCTGATTTTGGCTTAGAACGCCCTCTTCGCGGATTAGCTCTTTAAGCGTTTTTCCGTCGATATATTCCATGACAATATAATACACATCCTCATCGGCAATAGTTTCCATGCCGACGTCGTAAATACTTACAATGTTGGGATGGGAAATACTTGCCGCCGCTAAGGACTCTCTCCTAAATTTGCGTATAAAATTATCATCTTCGTTATATTCACTTTTTAAGACCTTAATAGCTACGATGCGATCCAAGCGTCGATCGTGGGCTTTATAAACGTCGCCCATGCCGCCGGTACCGATGCGTTTTATACATTCATATCTGTCGGCTAAAATCATTCCTTGCATTCTCTCACCTACTCTTGTTAAAGACAATAACCGTAATGTTATCTTGGCCATTCCGGTCCAAAGCTTCTTGGACTAGTTTTTTCGAGTAGTCGCCTTCGCTACTCTCTAGGATCTTTGCAATGATGTCGAAGTCCACGACATCAGATAAGCCGTCGGAGCACAAGACGATAAATTGCAAATTGGCATCCAAGCTTCGCACTTGAAACTCTACGCCATGTGTGGTACCCAAAGCCTTTGTAAGCACATTCTTTTTCGGGTGAACTCGAGCTTCTTCCTCGGAAATGTCGCCGATATCCACGAGGTAATTTACGAAGCTGTCATCTTTTGAGATTTGAAAGAGCTCGTCTTTATAACCGTAAATTCTGGAATCGCCGATATTGATATAGTAAAGCTTTTGATTAAGTAAATAAACCAAACTTAAGGTAGTGCCCATGCCTCTGTACTTCAAGTGATCGACAGAGCTTTTAAATATTTGATGATTGGCATCCTGTACGCCTTCATTCAGCAAATTTAGAAGCTGTTTCTCACTATCGACAGGGACGGACAATTTATTTTTTATAACGCCTACTGCCAGCTCACTCGCTTTTTCCCCGGCCGCATGACCACCCATGCCGTCGGCTAAAATGGCGAAACGTCCGTCGGGATCGACGTAGTAACTGTCTTCGTTGTTATCTCTTCCGCCTATATGGCTATAAGCAGATATTTTCATAGCATCACCTTGTTTCTTCTACCATTGTGCCGGCCTTTAATTGGCCGCAACTGGCTTGAATATCGCTGCCTAATTCTCTTCGTATTGTACACGATACGCCTCTTTGGGACAACTCCCTTTGAAATCGAAGGATGTGACTTCGATCAGGCTTCGTATGAGAAAAATGACTTGTCGTATTAAGAGGGATTAAATTCACGTGGCAACGCATCCCCTTCGTCCAGCGTGCGAGCTGTTCAATATTGCGCATCGTATCGTTTTTGCCTTCAATCAAAGTATATTCCAACGTAACGCGCTGACCCGTTTTCTTATCGTAGTGGCGCAATGTGTCGAATAATTCCTCTAAGGGGTAGCTTTTTGCAACGGGCATAAGGGACGCTCTGTCTTCCTGCGCCGTTTCATGAAGGCTGATGGCCAAGTTAACGGGTATGCCCTCCTCGATTAGCCGCTCGATACCTTGAATAAGGCCGCAGGTAGAAATGGTCATGCTGCGGTAACTCATATTTTTTCCCTTAGGGTCGTGTAACAGATGAAGGAATCGAAATACAATGTCTGTATTATCGAAAGGTTCACCACTTCCCATGAGTATAATATTGGAAATGGAAACGCCTTCAGTACGCTCCACTTCATAAATTTGAGAAAGCATTTCGTACGGACGGAGATCGCGAATCTTGCCGTTTAAAGTTGATACACAAAAACGACATCCCATGCGGCAGCCCACTTGAGTGGACACACAAAGGCTGTATCCGTGATGATATTTCATCAACACGCCCTCGATAATTTCACCGTCACTTAAGTGGTAAAGGTATTTCTTAGTCTCGTCAATTTTCGAACTGAGACGCTTTACGATTTGAATGCCTTCAAGTTCATCCGGCAACTTTTCTATGGTCGCCTTTGGAATATTACTCATTTCTTCCGGGCTCTTGTGGTGGTTGTGTATGCCTTCAAAAAGCTGTGTACCTCGAAATGGTTTCTCACCGAGGGAGACCATGTAGTCTTTCAGCTCATTGGGCGTCATTTCCATCCAATGCATAGTCGTCCTTTCTAACGATAACGGCCATTGAAAAACCGTCGCAAATTTTTTGATGCGGCCAATAACGTATACCTTTACTCCTTAAAGTGCATTCCGGGTGATCCTTTAAAAAGGAAGCCAGAACACCTTCATTTTCCTCGACGGTAACGGTGCAAGTGCTATAGACGAGTTCGCCACCCGTCGCCAACACATGATAAGCATTTTCCAGTATCAGCCGTTGCGTTTGCGCCAGGCGTAACACATCATCCAAGGTAACACGATGTTTAATTTCCGGCTTTCGACGCAAAAGGCCCAGACCCGAACAAGGTGCATCGACTAATATTCGGTCGTAGGTTTTTTTAGGAAGAGGGGTTTTAGCATTTCGAACTTGCGTCGTAATATTCTCATAGCCCAAACGCTTAATATTTTCGTCCATTAATTTTAAGCGTTCGCCATTGCTGTCACAACTAAGCACGTGATGAAATATTTCCGCCATTTGAAAGCTCTTCCCGCCCGGAGCGGCGCATAGATCCAATGCTTCTGCCTTGACGTCACGGGTAAATAAAGATACCACTTCCTGAGAGGCGCCGTCTTGTACATAAAAATGGCCGTTATGAAATGCTTTTGAATCGAATAGGCCTTGAGGATTCTCAACGTTAAGAGCAGTTTCGCCAACTTCGGCATCGCTCAGCACAAAGCCTTCTTCCTCTAAGCTAATTCGCAAGTCTTGTTTATCCGTGTGAATGGGTCGAATCGTGATGGGAGCCGGATTAAAGGTAGATGCTAAAAATTTCTCCGCATCATTTCCCAAGAGCGTTTTAAAATACTTAACCCACTCTTCCGAAAAACTGTAGCGTAAGGACAAATACGTAATGTCGTCGTCAGCTTTAATTTTAAATGCATCGTCACCTTCTCGAATAATTGAACGTAACACACCGTTGACGAGGCCGCCAGCTCCTTGGTTGGCAATTTTTTTAGCGATTTTTACACTTTCATCCACTATGGCTCGATTGGGAACCCGATCGAGAAAGCGAATCTGATAAATACTCATTCTCAAAAGGATACGAAGATTCGCTTGAAGCTTATCAGTGTTTGAAACGAATTGATCGATTACATAATCGAGGAAAAGCTCGTGTTGGATGGTTCCGTTTATAATCGTTTCCGCCAAGCGTTCGTCTTTAGGATTTAACCCTTTTCGATCGAAAGCATCTTGGATAAACTCTCCGTGAGCGACCTTTTGTAATGTTTTAAGTGCCGTAAATCTGGGATTTTTCATTAATCCCGTCTCCTATCGAGGGCAAGGAATCGAAGGAGCGTACCGATGGCGGTAACGAGACTGGCTACATAAGTCAGTGCCGCTGCGGATAAAACTTTTTCGACGCCTTCCATTTCCTGACCCGACAAAATGCCGTCTCTAAGAATAACTTTAGCGCGATGACTGGCATCGTATTCTACAGGCAGTGTCAAAAGTTGGAACAGAACGGTTATAGCAAATAATGCGATACCAATTTTTAGCAACGGTCTAAAGGCCATCAAACCCAAAAATACAAAGAGGAAGGATACATTGGATCCAATATTGGCAGCAGGTACGATGGCGTTTCTAAATTTTAAAGGCGCGTAGCCGATGTGATGCTGAATCGCATGCCCTACTTCATGGGCGGCAACGCCTACGGCAGCAATGGATGTGGAGTCATATACTGAATCACTAAGGCGAAGTATGTTTTGCGTAGAATCGTAATGATCTGTTAAAGATCCTCTAATCCGCTCCACGCGAACATCATCGATGTGATAGCTTGAAAGGATTTGACGGGCCGCCATTTCTCCTGTCAGCCCTCTCGAATTGCCTATCTTGCTATATGTTTCGAAGTTACTCTTAATTTTTGCCTGAGCATACATGGCGAGAAGCATGCCGGGCAATAAATAGAGCAAATACTGAATATCGTAGCCGTAGTAACCGTACATTATACTTCACCTCTTTCCGGCAAGTGAGCGCCTGCTAAATAAGAACCTACGGCCATGCGTTTTTTTCCGGGCCGTTGAAGTTCGCGAATGGATAAGGAACCTTCTCTTGTTCCGATAAAAAGCTTCTTCTTTGTCGCCATAAACTCCCCTGGAGCAAGATTTTCGTCGCTAATGGCGGCGTCATAAATCTTCAATCTTTCCCCCTGCATCGTCAAATGCGCGCCCGGTTCCGGGGAGAATGCGCGCACTTTACGAAGTGCTTCCGTGGCAGAAAGTGTAAGAGGGTCTATGGTCATCAAGTCTTCGTCGATTTTAGATGCGTACGTTGCAAGAGAGTCATCTTGGGGTTGAAGGACGATCTTGCCGCCCTCCATATCCTTAATGAATTCCCTCAACAGATCGGCACCGAGTTCTGCGAGCTCGTCGTGGATGTCACCGAAGTTTTTGTCTCCGATAGAAATAGCGCGCGTGTCGTAAACCGGTCCGCTATCCAATCCTTCTTCGATCTGCATAAAACTGACGCCGGTTTTTTCGTCGCCCGATAAAATAGCCCATTGCATAGGCGCGGCCCCCCTATGACGGGGAAGAAGGGAACTGTGAACATTCATAATATAGCCCTTCGGAATCTCCAAAAGCTCCTTTTTAAGAATTTGGCCGTACGCCACGACAATAAATAAGTCCGCCTCTTCGTCTCGAAGGCGTTGTAGCGCTTCCAGTGTGTTAATGCTACCGGGTTGAAATACGGGAATGTTTAATTCCTCTGCCCTCTCTTTAACGGGGGTAGGCAAAAGTTTTTTTCCTCTCCCCTTACGCTTGTCTTCTTGAGTTACTACCAATCGTAGATCTGTAAGTTCCGCCAGAGCATTTAAAGTAGGAATGGCAAATTCCGGCGTGCCGAAAAAAATACTTTTTAACATCGTTATTCTACCTCGCCGGTTTCTTTGTGAACATCAAACATCTCTTCCGCAATATCGGTGTAGAGAATTCCGTCTAAATGATCCATTTCGTGCTGAATAATGCGAGCTAAAAAGCCTTCCGCTACAATGGTGTCCGCTTCGCCGTCTACCGTTTGGTAATCTACCTTTACCTTTTCGAATCGCTTAACTTTTCCCATGCGCTCCGGTACACTCAAACAACCTTCCAGTGCTTCGGAATCACCGGATTCTTCCACGCGTACGGGATTAATCAAGACGATCTTCGATCCGTCGTAATCGTCGATGACGAGCATCCGTTTTAATTTACCAACCTGAACTGCTGCCAATCCGACACCTTCGGCGTCGTACATGGTTTCGTACATATCGTCTATAAGTTGTTTTAAATGATCGTCAAAGGTATCAACATCTCGAGATTTTTTTCTTAGTATAGGGTCTTCATCTGTTCTGATTTTTAAAATAGCCATTAGTCACTCTCCTATTATCCGTCCAACTCGATGGTAACGTAAATGTTTTTGTCTTTAGTAGATCTATAATAATGCATTAATACCCGTTTAAAGATCTTTAAAAAAGTTTGGTACTCCTCGGAAAAGATTTTTGCCGTCAACGACATATGTTCTCTATTTTGAATGCGAGGTTGTTCTACAGGTGCGCCGATTTGAATATTCATGTGATTGTGACGATTAATCGCCTCTAAGGTCTTCATCCAATTATATGCCGTTTCATTGACATTTCCTCGTCCTCTGACATGAATCTTTAGTAGCCTGACAAAGGGTGGATATAAGAAATGCTTGCGCTCCTCCATTTCCCGATGATAAAAGCGTTCGTAGTGGCGCCCTTTGGCGTACTGAATGCTGTAATTGTCGGGATTGTAGGTTTGTATGACGGCCATTCCCTTTCGATCGTTTCGTCCGGCGCGACCTGCAACTTGAGTTAACAGTTGAAAGGTCTTTTCCTGAGCGCGGTAATCGGATACAAAAAGAGAAAGATCTGCCGCCACGACGCCGACAAAGTCCACGTTCTTAAAATCCAAACCCTTCGCGAGCATTTGCGTACCGACTAAAATATCGATTTCTCCAGAATTCATTGCGCGGTAAAGGGCGTCGAATTTCCCCTTTTGCGCCATAGTATCTTTATCCATTCGCGCGACGCGGGCATTTGGAAAATGGTCGTGAATCCACGATTCCACTTGCTCCGTACCGATTCCGAACTGGCGAAGATATTCGCTTCCGCAGGAAGGACATTTAGCGGGATAGGGCTTCGTTCTTCCACAGTAGTGGCAATGCAATCTTCCGGTTTTTCTATGGTACACCATGGAAATATCACAGGCGTCGCACTCGATCACGTAGCCGCAGGTACGACAACTTACGAAATGGCTGAAACCGCGTCGGTTAATAAACAAAATGGCCTGTTTTTTATTTCTAAGAGTTTCCTCTAAACTTGCCACCATCTCATCGGATAAAATATCCGTATTGCCGTGAAGGATCTCCTCCCGCATATCCACGACCTTCATCTGTAAATTATTGTCTATATTTTCAGGGTCACCGACGAGATCGTGTTTCTCTACATCCACATCAACTCTTGAAAACATAGCAACTGATGGCGTGGCGGATCCGTAAATTACCTTTGCATCGTCGATTCTTGCACGCATCTCCGCAACGGTGCGAACATTATAGCGCAAGCCTTCCTGATAATCGTAAGATTCCTCCTGTTCTTCGTCTATAAAAATATAGCCGAGATGTTCCATCGGAGCAAAAATCGCCGAACGAGCGCCTACGAGAATGCGACCGGGTTCCGTTTTTAATCGAATCCAGGACTTCGCCTTTTCACCTTGGCTCCGTTTGGAGTGAAGTATTTCTACCTTCCCGGGAAAACGAGCTTTTAAACGATCTACCATTTGTGTCGCTAAACCGATTTCGGGCACGATCATCATTGAAGACTTGCCCTCTTCCATGGCGCGCGATGCCAATTGCATATAAACCTCTGTTTTCCCCGTTCCGGTGGCACCGTATAATAGATGAACTCTTTTTTTTGAATTGGCTATATCCTCAATAACCTTTTTTTGATCTGCACGAAGATTCGGAGGTGCTTCTCCTTTTAAGTTCTCTTCAAAAGACTCTTCCACAGCTTCTTTTTTCATAAGTCCGTTAAGGGGAGCATCGGAAAAAGCAGTCAATTCTCTAATCTCCGCCTTCGTAAGAGGACCTTTTTCAAGAAGTAAATCGAAGACGATCTTTTGTTTATCCGTTAAGTCTGTATCTTTTCCGGAGACGGCTTGAAAGCGCTGAATTTTTCTCGCCTTAACTCCTTCTGATGATTCAAAAGAAAAAGAAATTTCCCCATTTTTATCGGCTTCCGATAAAAGAAATTCCCCATGAGCGTCCAATTCTTTCGACGGAATCTTATTCCTATCTCCCATGAGCTCTCTCGTTCGCGGCGTGTCCTTTTCTTTAATAATAACCTCGATGGTCTCTCCCAATACATATTTGGGTAGGAGCGGTTGAAATGATTGTACATAGGAAGTTAAAAAACGATCCCGCATGGCAAGGCCGAGGGCGATTGATTTTTTCGACAGAATGGGGCGATGGTCCATAATCTCAGCTATCTGTTTGAGATGGGTACTGTCACCTTCACGTTCTGCAAGAACGACCGCAACTTCCGGTTTATTCCCCCTTCCGAAGGGCACGACGACCCGACGACCGATAAGGGATTCCCCGTCGCCGTTCCAAGCATAGCTATACAATTGATCGATTTGAGGCAAAGCCTTGTCGATATAAACATCTACAATCATAGGAACTCCCTATCATGTAAAAAAAGCTAGGCATTGCTAGCTTTTCAAACGTTCTGTTACACGATCTAAAATTTCTGCGGCCAATGCACTTTTTTCCATCATGGGAAGCTCTTCTTCCTTGCCGTTTGCTGAAAAAATCTTCACATGATTGGTTTCACTGGCAAAGCCTGCATTTTCTTCACAAATATTATTGGCCACGATAAAATCAAAGTTTTTACTCTTTAATTTTTTCTTCGCGTATTCCTCTACACGGTGGCTTTCGGCTGCAAATCCGACGACCACACGATCGCCTTTTATATTACCGAAATGCTTAGCGATATCGGGATTTGGCGAAAATTCGACAATGAGATTTTCTCCGCTGCTTTTTTTGATCTTCTCGTTAGCGTATTGTACGGGTTTGTAGTCACTCGGCGCTGCCGATTTTATTAATATATCGCTTGTAGGAAATACTATCTCTACGGCATCGTACATTTCCTGCGTACTCTCGACGCTGATAAAATCGATACCTCTCGGTATCGGAAGATGGGTAGGCCCGCTTATAAGATGGACCATTGCGCCCCGATTGCGCGCTTCCGTCGCAATGGCGTAGCCCGTTTTTCCACTGCTGTGATTGCTTATAAAGCGTACAGGATCCAATCGTTCTTTTGTTGGCCCTGCCGTCACTGTTAGTTCAAGACCTTCCATGGTCTTTGGCGTAAGGGCTTCTAAAATATAATCTACGATGTCGTCGGGTTCGAGCATCTTACCTGATCCCACGTCTTGACAGGCGAGCAAGCCTTCTGCCGTGGGGAGAATTTCCACATTTTCTCGTGAGGCTAAAATTTTTAAAGCTTCTTGAGTTGATTCCGCTTCCAGCATATGTGTATTCATGGCCGGTGCGATTAAAATCTTAGCCCGTGTGGCCATGGCAACGGTTGTGAGCATATTATCCGCAATACCGTAAGCGAGCTTGGCGATGGTATTGGCAGTGGCCGGCGCAATTATCATGCAATCCGCCCACTTCGCCAAAGAAATGTGCTCTACGTCCATATTGGAAAGCTGATTGAACATTTCGACATGAACCGTTTCGTTGCTCATAGTTTGAAACGTAAGGGGCGTTACGAACTCGGTAGCGTGTTCGGTCATGACGACACGCACTTTTATGCCCATTTTTTTTAGCCGGCTGACGATTCCCGGCGATTTATAAACACTGATTCCCCCGCTGATGCCGAGGAGAACATGCTTACTCATCCCCTTCGACCTCTTCTTCGGCTTGTTCCAGTTCGCGTTTTAAGGCTTCGGCGCGGCGTTCCTTTTCTGCTTGAATTTCTTCAAAGCGTTCTTTGCTCGTAAATTTAACCGCTCCCTTGTAAACTTCTTCCATTGAAATGGAAACGGGATTTTCAAGATCGGTGTCGATTAAAGGGTCATCTCCGTCTACGAGTTCGCGGGCTCTGTTAGAAACCAACGTCGCCAGTTCGTAACGGCTGTCGGTAATTTTTGCTATTTCACCAAATGACATAATGTTCATCGTATCGACCTTCTTTCTACAATATCCTTTTTAATATCTTTATAACGCTTTACGCGAAGTTTCTCCGCCGCAATAATGTTCTCAATGTCGAGGACTGCTTGTTCTACTTTATCGTTTACGACAAAATAGTCGTATTCTCCAACGAAATCCAGTTCTTTAAAAGCATTGGAAAAGCGAGTTTCAATATCCTTTTCGCTTTCCGTACCGCGGTTTACGATTCTTTGTTTCAGCTCTTCCATGGTAGGGGGCAGCAAGAAAATAAAGACAGCCTCTTTATATTTTTCTTTAATCTGAAGGGCGCCTTGAACATCGATTTCTAAAAGCACAATTTCGCCCTTTTCGATTTCTTGAAAGACGAATTCTTTCGGCGTCCCGTAATAATTGGTATGCACATGGGCGTATTCGAGTAGCTCGTCGTTTTTAACCATTTCTTTAAATTCTTCTTCCGTTTTAAAGAAATAGTTTTCTCCGTCCACTTCCATCACTCTGGGCTTTCGCGTCGTGACAGATGTTGAAAATTTCACTTCCTCATTCTTTGCCATTAGCGCTTCACTTACCGTTCCCTTACCACTGCCGGATGGACCGGAAAGTACCAATAAAAAACCTTTAGACACACAACACCGCCTTTATACTATTCTACATTTGCAACTTGCTCTCTTAAATCATCGATTGCCGTTTTAACATCGACGAGACGATGTAAAACATCGATCGTTCTCGATTTGTTCGCCATGGTATTGGCTTCTCTGAACATTTCCTGCAAGAGAAAATCCAAACTCCGTCCCACCGAACCTTTTCTCTCCATTATAACATTAAATTGGGCAATATGAGAGAAAAGCCTGTCGATTTCTTCTTCAATTGAAATCTTTTCGTATAAAAG
>QWBY01000197.1_pt1 | contig 47356 bp, 37 predicted proteins | sample 1972471 | NCBI WGS metagenome assembly QWBY01 (sample SAMN09866722, study PRJNA288562) | Human gut metagenome isolate term6_stool, whole genome shotgun sequencing...
TAAGGTAAGTGAAAAATCTGACATGGCAAAATCCTGGGCAACTTTTTGTTGCTCAGGAACTTATAAAAATAGTTAAACTAAAGTGCTGCGGAATTAAGGATGATGAAAAAAATCTTTCTTGTTGCCGGACTTCTTTTGGCCGGAGCAATGACAACCAACGCAAAAACTGCTGTCGACCGTATGGACCCACCGATGTGGTGGACAGGGATGGAAAACCAGCAGCTGCAGATAATGGTTACGGGCGAGGGCATACGCGACGCTGTGCCGTCGGTCGACTGCCCTGGCGTGAAACTTGACTCCGTGGCGCGTCTCGACAGCCCGAATTATCAGTTTCTGTATCTCACCATCGGCAGCGACGCCAAACCTGGAACTGTCGACATCACGTTTGCCAGTGGCAAGCGCAAAATCAAGAAGCAATATGAACTGCTTGCCCGTCAGGGCGACGGCGCAAGTCACGAGGGTTTCGACTCTTCCGACGTGCTTTACCTGATGATGCCCGACCGCTTTGCCGACGGCGGCGACGTGAAGCATCAGTCTACCAATTTCGACTACCGCATAGACCGGACGAACCCGGGCGCGCGCCACGGCGGTACGCTGAAAGGCATCTTCGACCATCTCGACTATCTTGAGGAACTGGGCGTCACGGCAGTGTGGCTCACTCCTGTGCTTGAGAACGATATGCCCGGTGGCTGCTATCACGGTTATGCCACCACCGACTATTACCGTGTGGATCCGCGCTTCGGAAGCAACGACGACTACCGCCGCTTGATTTCAGAATGCCACAGCCGCGGCATCAAGGTGGTGATGGACATGATTTTCAACCACTGCGGACTCTACCATCCGTGGCTCTACGACCTTCCCAGCCACGACTGGCTTAATGCCCAGCCGACAGCCGACGGCATCAGAAGCGTGCAGCAGGCAAATTTGACAGGCAAGAGAAACGCCGCCGTCGACTCGTTGCTGCTCACCAACTTCCGGCTTAACACGGTGCATGATCCGTATGTGAGCCAATACGACTTCAAGCACACCGTCGACGGATGGTTTGTGTCGGGTATGCCCGACCTCAATCAGCGCAACCCCCACTTGATGACATATCTTATCCAAAACTCCATCTGGTGGATTGAGTATGCCGGAATCAACGGCATCCGCATGGACACCTATCCGTATGCCGACATGGAGGCTATGGCGCGTTGGAACCGCGCCGTGGCACGCGAGTATCCGCGGTTCAACATCGTTGGCGAAAGCTGGCTTGAAAACGAGGCAAGCATTGCGTATATGCAACGAGGCAACAAGTTGAACCCAGTCAATACGGAATTGCCAACGGTGATGGATTTCCCGTTGTGCCTGATGGCGCAGCAAGCGTTTGGCGAACAGACAAAATCAGGAAGCGACGGACTCAACCGCCTGTTTAACCACCTTGCGCTCGACATGCTTTATGCCGACTGCAGCAGGTTGCTGACGTTCTACGACAACCACGATACAGACCGTTTCCTCTTAGAGGAGCCGTCTGACCTTGCCCGCTGGAAACAGGCGCAGGCATTCCTTCTGACCACCCGTGGCATTCCGCAGATATACTATGGCACAGAAGTGCTGATGCACGGCAGCAAGGCTGTGACCGACGGCTATGTGCGCCTCGACATGCCAGGCGGATTCCCAGGCGACAGCGTGTCGGTGTTTACCGCCGACGGACGCACGCCGCTCCAGCGCGACGCGTTCAACTTCATGAGCCGTCTGCTCCATTGGCGCCAAGGCAACAAAGCCGTGTCGGCAGGCACATTGCGTCATTTCATGCCGTCCAACCAGCTCTACGTCTATGAGCGCACCAACGGCGACCGCCGCTTCATCGTGCTGATGAACGGCACCGATGAGCCTCTCACCGATGTTGACATGAGCCGATATGCCGAAATCATGCGTCCCGGCGACACTTTCCGCGACGTGATTACCGGCGATGCCGTGACCGTCGCTCCGCACATGTCGTTCCCCGCACGCGCCACTTTGGTGCTCGAATAGCCATCGCGCTGCATAGGAATACAGCAAGAAGACGCCGACTCCGTTATGGAGCCGGCGTCTTTCTGTTGGTGCGCAGGCATTATGGAAAAGAAACGATGCGTGGTTAAACATTGTTAATTCGGTAAAAGATGTTTACACACACCGCCAATTCATGGGATTTATGTTTAACTTTGAATGTTAAAATAATGGGAAAAGAAAATAAAAATGAAGCGGATTAAGCATATCATTCTGATAATCTTACTGCTGTCTGTCGGATTTGCCGACAGACAACCGATGAAAGCCGTGACGGCGTCAGACAGCGTTGTCGACACCACCGTCGACTCGTTTTCTGTGAAAATGGATTCAGCCATCAGGCAGTTTGTGTCGAGCCGTGCCATGACAGGAGCCACAGTGGGCGTCTGCGTGATGGATTTGCGCACAGGCACACCAGTTGCGTCCTACAATCTTGAGCGGCAAATGATACCGGCGTCGGTGATGAAAATTGTCACATCGTCGGCAGCGTTGAAGCAACTCACCCAAAACTTCCATTTCCGCACGCGTCTGAAATATACAGGCACTATCGACAAAAACGGAACGCTCAACGGCGACATTGTCATCGAGGGCGGCATTGACCCGACGCTTGACTCCAAGCATTTCCCCGACCGCGAAACCTTTGTCTCCGCCGCTGTTGAAAACATCAAACTGTGGGGCATAAAAGCAATCAAAGGCAACATCCGCCCGGAGGAAAAGATACAGCCGCACAACGCCGTGCCCAAAGATTGGCTCGACGTCGACGTGACGGAAGACTATGGCGCGGGAGTGCATTCGATAAACTACAACGACAATCTGTTCTCGCTGATTATCGACACATCGAGCGGCCGCGCCCTTGTGGTCGACACCGTGCCGCATCTGCGTTCGATACAGATAGACAACCGGATGACGGTGGTGAATCGCGGCAGATTCAACCCTATCGTGCAACGCAAGAAAAACAACAACCGAATCACGCTTAGCGGAGCTATGCGCCGCATGCAGGAGCCGATAGAAGTGGTCACCACGATGCCGCATCCAGCCGTAGGTTTGTGTGCCGATGTGAGAGAGACACTCGAGAGCGAGGGCATCCCCGTTGAAGGAAAGAAGGTGAGTGCAAGCGACAGCGATGCCATGCAAATCCTGTCGTACGAGTCGCCGGTGCTGCCAGAGATTCTGAAATCGTTGCTTTTCCGCAGCGACAACATGTATGCCGAGTCGGTGCAGCGCAAATTGGGCGAGAGCATCTACGGCGATCCGAAGCGTGAGTATGGCGAGAAGGCAGTGACCAAGATAGTAGAACAATGGGGCATCAACATGGACAAGGTGACTCTCTATGACGGCAGCGGATTGAGCCGCACAAACCAGATGACACCTCTGTTTCTGGCAAGCGTGCTGCGCTCGGCCGCACTCGACTGGCAGACCGGCGACCTTTTCCCGACTTTGCTGCCACGATGCGGCGTTGACGGAACGGTGCGCAACCTGCTAAAAGGCACGTGCCTGTCGGGAAACATCGCATTGAAGTCGGGCAGCATGACCGGCGTGAGATGCTATGCAGGCTATTACCCCGCCGAGCGTCCGCGCTACTCCGTAGTGCTGCTTACAAACAATTTCCACTGCACCTACGAACAACTGAAATCATCGATAGAACGGCTGATGGTGGGAATGTTTGAATCGTATCAGGACACTATTGACAAACGACAAAATACTCCTCAATTATGAAAACCGACATAAGAAAAATGATTGCCGAGGCTTACGAACTCGAGGGACTTCTGCTCCTCGCCGACAATCGTGGCGCCGACACTCCGGAATATGTGTTTACGGCAATAGGAGAGAAGCTCGACAGGTTGCAGATGCTGCTTGGCGAAAGAAAAGGCGATGATGGCGAAGAAACGCAGGAAGACGCCTGTATGGTGGAGAACGACGTGGCCGATGCCGTAAGCGAAGAGCCGGTGGCGGACGCGCTTGAAAGCGAAGAGCCGGAACCAGAGCCGGAGGAAGACGTGGCGGAAGTGACGGCAGAGCAAGTTGCCGACGGCGAATATGACAATGAGCAGGAGTCTATGGTCGAGCTCGTGCTTGACGATGAACCCACCGCAGAACCTACCGCAGAACCCGACGCGGAGACACTGAACGTTGTGGATGAAACAGAAGACGTCGAGGCAGAGGATAATGAGGATAATATAGAAGAAGAGCCGGAAGCGAATGAAAAGGCATCCGACGACAGCGAGCCTCTGCGTCTTGACGAAAAACTGCAGCGCAGCCGTTCGAAAGACCTTAAATCAGCGTTCTCGCTCAACGACACATTCCGTTTCCGCCGCGAACTTTTCGGCAACAGTGCCGCAGAGATGACCGACGCTCTCCATATGGTGGAGGCAATGCATTCGTTTGACGAGGCGGAAGATTATTTCTATGGCGATCTTGGATGGGATCGCGAGTCGGACGACGTGAAAGAATTTATGGCGATAATAAAAAATCATTTTCTATAGCGATGGCACAGAAACCCACAGCGGAAGCCGGCATACTCTATGTGGTGCCGACGCCGGTAGGCAACCTTGACGATATGACCGTCAGAGCGGTGAACGTGCTCAAGGAAGTAGATGTTATTCTTGCCGAGGACACACGCACTAGTGGAGTGCTGATGAAGCATTTCGGCATCGAGACGCGTATGCAGAGCCATCATAAATTCAACGAGCATGAGACGGCGGCAGGCATCGCCCAGCGTTTGAAAGGCGGAGAGCGCATAGCCCTTGTGTCGGATGCCGGCACTCCGGCCATCTCCGACCCCGGTTTTATGCTTGTGCGCGAATGCCGTCGTGTGGGCATCAAAGTGGAGTGCCTTCCCGGCGCCACAGCCTTTGTTCCCGCGCTTGTCGACAGCGGTCTGCCATGCGACAAATTCTGCTTTGAGGGATTTTTGCCACAAAAAAAAGGCCGTTCCACACGCCTTGCCGAACTGAGCGTAGAGCCTCGCACAATCGTGTTCTACGAATCGCCGCTCCGCTTGGTTAAAACCCTGACACAGATGGCAGAAGCATTTGGCCAGGACAGAGAGGCAAGCGTCAGCCGCGAAATCTCAAAACTGCACGAAGAGACCTGCCGCGGCACCCTTTCTGAACTTTGTGAACATTTTTCCGTGAACGAACCGCGAGGAGAGATTGTTATAGTAGTGTCGGGCAAGAAAGAAGAAAAAAGCGCCGGCAAAAGAGATAAGTACGCACATTTTAAAACCGAAAAAAAACAGAATTTACTATGAAGAAGATGATGATTCTCGCCCTTGCGCTTACAGGTGCGCTCGTGGCATGCAACGGCAACAAAGAGCAAAAAGACGCTATTGCCGACACTACGCAACCCGACATCTCGAAAGTTGAGGGACAGCGCGACAGCTTGATGAACCTTATTGGCGACATCAGCCAGAACCTTCTCGAGGTGAACCGTATGGAAAACATCCTTGTGAGCGGCGATTTCAAGGACACTCCCGACAAGCGTCAGGAAATCATAGCCAACATCAACGCACTCCGTCAGGAGCTTGACGCACGCAAGCAGGCGCTGGAGGAACTTGAGAGCAAGTTGAAAAGCTCAAACGGATATTCTGCAAAATTGCAGAAAACCATAGAGTCGCAGAAGCAACTCATTGATGAGCAGTCGCAAAAAATTCAGCAGCTTGAGGCAGCATTGGCAGATGCGAATGTGAAAATCTCAGATTTGAACAAGAATGTGGAAGATTTGAACACACAAGTGTCGACCGTGACAGAGGAGCGCAACGCAGAGACACAGCGTGCCGACAAGGTCACCGACGAACTCAACATCTGCTACTATGTTTGCGGAAGCAACAAGGAGCTGAAAGAACACAAGATTCTGGAAAAGAAATTCTTGGGCAAGACAAAGACCATGGAGGGCGATTTCGACCGCTCTTACTTCACAAAAGCCGACAAGCGCAAGCTCACAGAAGTGAAGACTTACGCCAAGAAGGCGGAGCTGAAGACATCACATCCAGCTGGATCATACTCGATTGAGACGGTTGGCGGAACAGTGGTGATAAAGATTAAGGATGCAAAGAAGTTCTGGGAAAAATCGAATTTCCTTGTAATCCAGACTAAGTAATACTCAACATTCCCCATTTTTATAGAAATCCAGTGGTGCCAGGCATGAGAATGTCTGGCATTACGATTTTTTTCGATCAGGTTTTTCTGCAGGCCCCGTTTATTGACGGAAAAATTTTGGATGTAGAGAAATAATTGTCGGAATATTTGCGGGTTACGAAATAAAAGAGTAATTTTGTGCGCTAATTCCGAAAAGGCTCAGAGAAGAGAAGCGCATATGCGCGTCCGCCTCACGGACATAATTGTTAAAGTTTCTATTTTAAATGTACGCAATTGTAGAAATTCAGGGACAGCAGTTCAAGGCAGAAGCCGGCAAGTACTTGTATGTCCACTATCTCGGCGAGAACGTAAAAGAAGGCGATTCAATCGATTTCGACAAGGTTCTCTTGATTGATGCCGACGGTGACGTTAAAGTTGGTGCTCCTACCGTAGAAGGAGCAAAAGTTGTTTGCGAGGTGAAACGTCCCCTCGTGAAAGGTGACAAGGTTCTTGTATTCAAGAAGAAACGTCGCAAAGGCTATCGCCGTTTGAACGGTCATCGCCAATGCTTCACCCAAGTAGAGATTAAAGACGTAGTTGCATAACCACTAAAAGTTTAAAGAAATGGCACATAAAAAAGGTGTAGGTAGTTCTAAGAACGGACGTGAATCGGAAAGCAAACGATTGGGCGTCAAAATCTTCGGTGGTCAATTTGCTAAAGCAGGCAACATCATCAAACGTCAACGTGGCACAGTTCACCATCCGGGTTTGAATGTTGGCATGGGTAAGGACCACACATTGTTTGCGTTGGTAGACGGTACAGTCAACTTTACAGAAGGTAAAGGCGGCCGCAAGTTTATCAATGTTCAACCATTGGACGCTGGCAACAATTAATCAGCGCCTTGGGTTGACCCAGGAACAACAAGCATAAAATGGCGGTTGCATTTGCAGCTGCCATTTTTTTATTACAACAATTTATATCAGCATATATGACTAAACAGAAACCATTATATTTGTTTCATCTGCTTGCGTTGTGCATAGTGTGCGTGTGGGGTACCACATTTGTGTCGACCAAAACGCTTATCAGCAACGGACTGACGCCCACGGAAATATTCATCTACCGATTCGCACTTGCTTATATCTGCGTTTTGTTTATGGCGTCTCGTCGGCTTTTTGCCGACACGTTTGCCGACGAGATGAGGATGATTGCCGCTGGACTGACGGGAGGCTCTGTGTATTTTATCACGGAAAACACCGCGCTCGGCATGATGCAGGCCACCAATGTGGCAATCCTTATCAGTGTCACGCCGCTGCTTGCCACGCTTGTGGGAATGGCGGTGTTCCGTTCGGAACGCACAAAGCGTCCGGAACGCGTGATTCTCGGCTCTGTTGTCGCTATGGCAGGCGTTGTCGTTATTTTGTGGAACGGCGGTGACTTCACAGCGTTCAATCCTTGTGGCACCGCTCTTACGTTTTCAGCGGCGCTGTCGTGGGCTGTCTACAGTTTGTTTGTCAAAAAGCTGTCGCAACGTTATGACAATGTATTCATTTCGCGCAAGGTGTTTGGCTACGGACTGCTCTCCATGGCTGTGTGGGTGCCGTTTTTCCACCCAGTGAGTTTCCGTTTCGAACAGTTGTTGGTCCCGACGGTGTTTTTCAATATCCTGTTTCTCGGACTTGTGGCGTCGATGCTTTGCTTCACTCTATGGAATGCCGTGGTGCGCCATTTGGGAATGGTGCGCGCGTCCAACTATATAAATTTCAATGCTGTAGCAACTTTTGTTGCAGCGTTTCTGATACTTGGTGAACACGTCTTTGCGGTGGCTCTTGTGGGTTCTGCCGCTGTGATTTTCGGAGTCTGGCTCGCGGAGGGGAAATAGTGGTCTAAAATTCCTATAAAATGGAATGGCGGAAATATAGAACACTTCCAGATCCATTCCGATAGCGTGAGTATTGGAAAAAATGCGCTACTTTGCATCAAATGAATTCAGCTATGGACAAAGAAATGATAATGGCGTCGGAGAGATTCGGCAATATTGAAGACTTGTCGTATAAAGATGACATCTCGCTTTTTTCGCAGATAGGAGAGTACAGTCAGATGCAGCCGTTCAAGCTCGACGTTTTCGTGTTGCTTGTGTGTCTTAACGGGCATGGCTCGCTCAACATCAACGGGGTGGACTATCGTGTCGATGCTGGCAAGATGTTTGTGTGCAAGCCTCACATAATTGTTGAAAAGAGCAGAGTGTCGCTCGATTTCGAGTGCCGCGGCATGGCGCTTTCGTCCAAGTTTATAGATCAGCTTGGGCGGGTGGCCGACGGAGGTTGGGATTTGGGAATGTTTCTCGGCAAGAATCCCGTGTTGTCTCTATCCGAAGATGAGATAAGTCTGTTTATGCAGTATTACGCCCTCCTTGGGTCAAAAATCACGCGCTCCTACTGCCGTCATCAAGACGCCGTGATGCAAGCTTTGTTCAGGGCTTTTATGTTGGAATTTTTCGACATTATGGACCGCCACGTAAAACTTACGCCGCCCAATTTCACTTCATCGGAAATGCTTTTCCGTCATTTTGTAGAAGTTCTGATGGCAGACTATCCGCGGCAGCGCTCCGTGGAGCACTATGCCTCGCGCCTTTGTGTGACACCGAAATATCTGTCGGCGGTGAGCAAGTCGGTGAGCGGAAGCACTGCGTCAGAGGTAATCAACCGATGCATCACCGACGATGTGCGCCGCCTGCTCCATAATCCCGACAAGAGCGTCAAGGAGATATCCAACGAGCTTGGATTCCCCAATCTGTCGTTTTTCGGCAAATATGTGAAAAGAATGCTCGGAATGTCGCCGAAGACCTACCGCAAGTCGCTCGGCGCTACTGCCGGCGAATGATTGCCGAGAGAATCCGTCCGGAGTTGATGCCCAATGTCCTGGCGGAGAAAAACCGTTGAGGCTCGCATTTGGTGCACAGCCCCGACAACGAGATGTTGGCATTCGGGACGCCGGCGCTTTCCATAAGCCAGCGGTTGGCTTCGGCCAGATCTATATGGGCTTTACCGGTGACTGGGTTTCGCCATACGATGTCGTTGAGAGAGAAGGCTCGTTTGGCAAATTCAGCCACCACTTCGTCGCCCACCTCAAAGCAGCGTTGGCAGATTGATGCCCCCACCACAGCCTCTATTCCGCATCTGTCGGCGCCTTCATCGATCATCGTTTCTATGGCTTTTGCCACGATTCCTTTCGCGGTACCTTTCCATCCGGCGTGGACAGCGGCAATCAGCCCGCTCTTAGGCTCGCACAGCAATATAGGCACGCAATCGGCGGTGAACACGCCTATTGCTACATTCGGGAGTCGTGTGACAAGCGCGTCGACATCGGTCGGCGGAGTCGGCGGAACGCTGTCGATAACGGCGACGTTGGTGCTGTGGGTTTGCCGCGCCGTGACGATGTGTTCTGTGCCGAGCAGAGTGCGTAGGCGCTTGAGGCAATCATCGACGTGCGCCGGGTTGTCGCCCGTATATCTGCAGCAGTTGAACTCGGAGTAGGGCGAAAAGCAGTCGGCAGCGCCGCGCTCTGTTGAAAAAGCGTCGATGCTGCCGACATTATGATTGAAGTGAAGTTGGCTAATCATCTTTGAAATCCTCTTCCCAATATTCGTCAGGCCACTCAACGTCCCAAGTCTCTTCCTCCGTGTCGTCACCGCCTTCCTGCTCAATCACGAAGTTGTCTTCCTCCTGCACGCGGTGTGTGATGTCGAGGTCGCGGTGCGTGATGCGCGTCGGGATGCGGTTATCCTCATCGTTGATGGTGCGCCACAACACGTCTTTCAGCTCCGCCAGTCCCAGTCCTGCCACCGATGATATAAACACCGTTTCCACGCCTTTCGGAAGGTGTTGCTGCATTTCTGCAATCAGCTCGTCGTCGAGCATGTCGCATTTTGTGATGGCAAGCACGCGTCCCTTGTCGGCCAAATCGGGGTTGAAGCGTTCCAGCTCGTTGAGCAGTACCTCATATTCGCGGCAGATATCGTCGGCGTCGGCAGGAATCATGAACAGCAGCACGGCATTGCGCTCTATGTGGCGCAGGAACCGCAGTCCGAGACCTTTGCCCTCGCTTGCACCCTCGATGATGCCGGGAATGTCGGCCATTACAAACGACTGCGCTCCGCGATATCCCACGATGCCGAGGTTTGGCTCGAGAGTCGTAAACGGATAGTCGGCAATCTTAGGCTTTGCCGCCGATATTGCAGACAGCAGGGTCGATTTGCCCGCATTCGGGAAACCGACAAGTCCGACATCGGCAAGAAGTTTCAGCTCGAGGATAATCGACTTTTCGATGGCAGGTTCGCCAGGTTGCGCATAGCGCGGAGTGCGGTTTGTGGCAGATTTGAAATTCCAGTTGCCAAGACCTCCGCGTCCGCCTCTGAGCAGCTTCACTTCCTGCCCGTCGTCGGTCACCTCGCAGAGGAATTTGCCGTTCTCAGCGTCGTAAACCGCCGTTCCGCACGGCACTTCGATAATCTTGTCCTCTCCGTCCTTTCCAAAGCTGCGGCATTCTCCGCCCGGCTGTCCGTCGGTGGCGAAAATGTGCCGTTGGTATTTCAGGTGGAGCAGCGTCCACAGGTTGCGGTTGCCACGCAGAATGATATGTCCGCCACGTCCGCCGTTTCCACCGTCGGGGCCGCCTTTCGGCACGTATTTAGCGCGATGGAAATGGCATGAGCCGGCACCGCCTTTGCCGCTTCGGCAAAGGATTTTGACGTAGTCTATAAAGTTTGAGCCTGCCATAATTATAGTATGCTATTCGTTACTTGCAAATTCCATTAAATAAGCCTTGATGAATCCGTCGATGTCGCCGTCCATCACCCCGTTCACGTCGCTTGTCTGCCAGCCAGTGCGATGGTCCTTCACGCGGCGGTCGTCAAACACGTAGCTTCGTATCTGCGAGCCCCATTCGATTTTCTTCTTTCCGGCTTCAATTTTCGCCTGTTCCGCCATTCGGCGTTGCAGTTCCATGTCGTAGAGTTGTGACCGCAGAAGTCGCATCGCATTCTCGCGGTTGTCGAGCTGCGAGCGCGTCTCGGTGTTCTCGATAAGAATCTCGCGCATCTCACCGGTGTCAGGGTCCTTGTAGTTGTAGCGCAACCGCACGCCCGTCTCCACCTTGTTTACGTTCTGACCTCCGGCACCACCGCTTCGGAACGTGTCCCAAGTGATGTCGGCGGGATTGATTTTCACTTCGATTGAATCATCTACAAGCGGAGTGACAAACACCGAAGCAAACGACGTCATGCGCTTTCCCTGCGCGTTGAAAGGCGACACGCGCACCAGCCGGTGCACACCGTTTTCGCTCTTCAGGTATCCGTAAGCCAAGTCGCCCTCCACCTGTATGGTGACCGACTTGATGCCTGCTTCGTCGCCCTCTACAAGGTGTACGATCGACGTCTTGTAGCTATGCTTCTCGCACCATCGCAGATACATACGCATCAACATCTGCGCCCAGTCCTGGCTCTCCGTTCCGCCTGCGCCCGAATTTATTTTCAGGACTGCGCCGAGTTTGTCCTCCTCGCGTCGCAGCATGTTGCGCAGTTCCACGTCTTCAAAGCGTTCGATGGTCTTCTGATACATCTCGTCGAGTTCCTGCTCAGTGACCAGTCCCTCCTTCACGAAATCAAAACCCAGTTTGAGCTCGTTGACCATCTTTTCTATATCCTCGTAGCTGTCAATCCAGTAGTGCAATTCCTTCACTTTGCGCATCTGCTTTTCCGCCGCCTTCTGGTCGTCCCAGAAATTGGGCACGTGCGTGCGCAGTTCCTCTTCTTCGACTTCTATTTTCTTCGAGTCGACGTCAAAGATACCTCCTCAACGCCAACATGCGTTCTTCTGTCTCTTTTAATTGTTCTTGCGTAATCATCCTAATATACAAATTTTCTGCGAATTTCGCAATTTTCCGTCACATCTGCAAATTCCGTATCTTTTTCTTTGGCATTTCGCGTCAAAGTGTCTACCTTTGCGATAGAAAATGCGGTAGTAGCTCAGTTGGTAGAGCATCAGCTTCCCAAGCTGAGGGTCGCGAGTTCGAGCCTCGTCTACCGCTCCAACAACCAAGCCGGGCGGTGACAGATGTCGCCGCCCGGCTTGGTTGTTATATTTCAGTGAAAGGTTATTTTAGGTCGGCGATTAGCTGGCGCGAGGCAGTTTCGGCGCTGTCGTTAGAGCCGAGGCGCTGTCTGACGGTCTTGTAGCCATCGAGCATAGCGCGTCGTTCCGCGCTGTCGTTGAGCAACGGCGCGAGGTGGGCGGCGATGTTGTCGGGGTTGCATAGGTGGAGCAGCAGTTCGGGCACCACTTCTTTGTCGGCGATAAGGTTTGGCAACGACACGAATCTCACTTTCAGAATGTGTTCAAACAGCTTGTATGACAGTTTTGAGCCGTTTGCCCTGTAGCATACCACCTGCGGCGTGCCGATTGCTGCGGTCTCAAGAGTCGCCGTTCCCGATGTCACCAATGCGGCTTGGGAGTGGGCGAGCAGCGGATAGGCAGCGTCGTAGATTATCTTCATTCCTGGAACCACCGACTCGTAGAAGCCCCTGTCGACATTAGGCGCGCCTGCTACGATGGCCTGCACGTTTGGAAACCGGCTTACGGCTTCAGCCATTAGCGGAAGGTTGTTGCGGATTTCTCCAAGCCGTGACCCCGGTAGCAGTGCAACGGTCGGTCTGTCGTTGCCAAGCCCGTTGGCGCGGAAGAAGTCCTCTTTTGACGGCATTGTCAGCATCGCCTCCGCTATCTCGTTGGCTGTTGGGTTGCCCACATAGTCCACACGGTAGTCGTGGCGTGCGAAAAATTCAGTTTCGAACGGCAGTATAGAGAAAACTTTCTTGACGTATTTCTTTATCGACTTTACGCGCCATTCCTTCCATGCCCATACTTTCGGAGAGATGTAGTAGTAGACCGGGATTCCGATATTGAACGCGTATTTAGCTATTTTCAGATTGAACGACGGGTAGTCGATGAGAATAAGTGCGTCGGGGCGGAATTCGGCAATCGCCTTCTTTGCCCGTTTCATGTTGCCGAGGATTGTTGGCAGATGGCGCAGCACCTCGGAGAACGCCATAAAAGCCATCTCCTTGTAGTGTGTTATGGGACGGCATCCCGCGGCATGCTCCATACAGTCGCCTCCGAAGAATGCAAACGAGGCGTTGTCGTCGTTTTTGCGAATAGCTTTGATCAGGCGTCCGGCATGCAGGTCGCCCGATGCTTCGCCAGCGATAAGGAAGTATTTCATAAGCGCAAAGATAGTGAAAAATTCCTATGAGAAGGCTTGAAACGCCATTGATAGTTGGATATGAAAGCCACATAAGTTACCTTTGTAATGAAAATCGGTGATAATGGAAGACAAAGTAGTGAAAATCGACATACGGGAAGCCATATCCAGCAAGCTGCCAAAGGCATCGCGCTGGATACCAGGATTCGTTTACCGTTGGCTTGCCCGCCTGATTCGTCAGGACGAGCTCAACCGAGTGCTTTGCGAAAACCGAGGCAAGACAGGCAGCGCTTTCGCAGAAGGCGCGTTGCAGACGCTCGGCGTGAGCGTTAGCGTGATTGGCGAGGAGAATATCCCCGCTTCCGGCAGGTTTGTATTTGTGTCCAATCATCCTCTCGGCGGGCTTGACGGCATCGGTCTGATAGCGTTTCTCGGGAAGCGTTACGGCGACGACCACCTGCGTTTTCTTGTCAACGATGTGCTGATGGCAGTGAAGCCGCTCGACAACGTGTTTTTGCCAATCAACAAATACGGCAGCCAGTCGCGCGAGTCGATGCGGGCAGTCGACGCAGCCTATGCCGGCGATTTCCAGATAGGCACTTTCCCAGCCGGACTGTGTTCCCGAGAGGGGGACGACGGCCGCGTTCGCGACCTTGAATGGAAGAAATCGTTTGTCGCCAAGAGCGTGGAAACGCATCGAGACGTCATTCCTGTATATTTTAGCGGTCTTAATTCAAGATTTTTTTATAAATTTGCAAAATTCCGCAAGAAGTTGGGCATCAAGTTCAACATAGAGTTGATTCTTCTGCCCGGCGAGATGGTTAAGAATCGAGGGTCGAAATTTGAAATACGTGTAGGCAAGCCTATCCCCTGGACCACCTTCACCTCCGCCCGCCGCAGTGGCGAGTGGGCAGAAATCGTGAAGGATAAAGTGTATGGTATGGCAGACGAGCAATAGAAAATGGAAGTAGACAGCATCATAGCTCCGGTTCATAAGAGCCTGTTGAAGATGGAGCTGACGGAGGCGCGTTTTCTCCGAAGCACAAATAAAGGGCACAATGAAATCTACATTGTCGATGCCCATAACTCTCCCAACGTGATGTGGGAGATAGGTCGTTTGCGCGAGATAGCGTTCCGCACGTCGGGGGGCGGCACAGGCAAGAGCGCCGATATCGATGAGTTTGACACGATGGAGGAGCCGTGCCAGCAGCTGATTGTGTGGAATCCGGAGGCAGAGGAAATCATAGGCGGCTATCGTTTCCTTCTTGGTGAGAATATGAAGATGGACAAGAACGGAGTGCCGCGGATAGCGATGTCGCACATGTTTGGCTACTCACAGGAGTTTTTGAAAGAGAAACTTCCGTACACGCTTGAGCTTGGGCGCTCGTTTGTGTCGGTGGAATACCAGTCGACCAAGGCAGGCGTCAAGGCACTCTATGCGCTCGACAACCTGTGGGACGGACTCGGCGCGCTTACGGTGGTCTATCCGAATCTGAAGTATTTTTTCGGCAAGATGACGATGTATCCAAGTTATCCTCACGAATGCCGCAACATGATCCTGTATTTTCTTGACAAATATTTTCACGACAACGACCGCCTCGTGTATCCGTTGCATCCTCTCGATGCTCGCATCGACGAAGACAAGATGCGTCACATCTTCACAGGGTCGACATTCCGCGAGGACTATAAGATTCTCAACAGCCATATCCGGAGCCATGGCATCAATATCCCGCCGCTTGTCAACTCCTATATGAATCTGTCGCCGAAGATGCTTGTGCTCGGCACGGCAATCAATGATGAGTTTGGCGACGTTGAGGAAACGGGTATCTTTTTTGCGATATCCGACATCTATGAGGACAAGAAAATGCGTCATATCCGCACGTTCTATCACCGATTCATTGAGTATCGGCAGGAACTGGTGAGAAGAATGAGAGACTATTCACGAAACAGAAAGCAATAAATAATGAATAAGAAATCAATCATTGCCACGCTTGTAGCGTTTTCGGCTATCGGAGTGGCATCGGCAGAAGCGCCATTGCAGGTTGAAGGCTCTGTGAGCGCGAATGCCGGCAGCGGCGACTTTGCGCCATATTTTATGATGGCCAACCGTGGCGGGACGCTTACGCAGCCAAAGGCGGTTGAGCTTCGCGTCAAGGCACTGAAGAATTTTGACTTGAGCGAGAGGTTCAGCTATGGTTTCGGTGCCGACCTTGTGGGAGGTTATCAGTCGAAATATACGCAGTATGACCAAGCCGTCAATACACCGGCAGTGCAGGGGCATCATCCCAACGCAATATGGTTGCAGCAGCTTTATGGAGAGGTGAAGTATCGCGGAGTGTATTTGTCGGTGGGCATGAAAGAGCGTACGTCGCCATTGATGAACGACAGTCTCGGAGTGGGCGACTACACGCAGTCGAACAACGCCCGTCCGCTTCCGCAGGTGCGTGCCGGATTTGTCGATTTTCAAAACATCCCGTTTACTAACGGATGGGTGCAGATACAGGGCGAGATAGCCTATGGCTACTACATGCAGGACGATTGGTTTGAAGACCATTTCAACTACTACAGCGGCTTTATCAACACGGGCGAATACTACAACTACAAGCGATGCTATTTCCGCACCAAGCCGTCGAAGCCGTTCTCGGTTACAGTCGGCATGCAGATGGTGACGGAATTCGGCGGCACAGCCACATCCTATAGCTATGACCGTGATAAGGGAAAAGTGAACGCGAAAGAGGATCGCTATGACACAACGTGGAAAGACTTTGTCAGAGCGTTTTTTGCGTCGGAGGGCGGAAGCAATCCTGGCGATGCTTCCTATCATTATGGCAACACGCTTGGCTCATGGGACTTCGTGGCTCGCTATCGTCTGAAAAACAACAGTGAGATCAAAGCGTTTTTCCAAAAGCCGTTTGAAGACGGGTCGGGCATCGGTTGGATGAACGGTTTCGACGGCATCTGGGGTTTGGAATATAAGAATGCGAAAAAGGGAATTGTCAATGGTGCGGTTCTGGAGTATGTAGACTTCACCAACCAAAGCGGACCGATGCACTGGGCTCCGCACGACCATCCCGGCACTAAATTTACTGATCAGGTGACAGGCGGCGACAGCTATTATCAGAATTTCCGTTGCAATCCTTACAGCAATTTCGGCATGTCGCAAGGCACAATGTTTATCCCGTCTACGATCTATGACCGACGGGGGGAAAACCGTATTTATGACAACCGTGTCAGAGGATTTCAAATCGGTGTGAGCGGTAATATTTACGCTCCGCTTGAGTATCGTCTTCTCGTAAACTACCGCAAGTCGTGGGGCACATATTCCAATCCACGTCTGTCGGTGGTCGACAACACATCGTTTATGCTTGAGGGAACATACCATTTCAAGCAGGTGAAAGGGCTGACGCTTAACGGACAGGTGGCGTTTGACAAGGGAGCGCTTGCCGGCGGCGACAATTTCGGAGTGTTGCTCAGTGTGAAATACAATGGATTATTTGATATTTTCAAACGATAGGAAATGAAGAAGTTGACGATAATATTTGCTTTTATGGCAATGCTTGCCATGTCGGGCTGCGTGCAGAACAACGGTCATATCGGACATTGGTTCGGACAGTGGAAAGTGGAGCGTGTGACCATTGACGGTCAGGATGATGCGGATTATGAAGGCGGCGTGTTCTTTTGCTTTCAAGGCGCGGTGTTCGGAGTGCGGACAAGCACCGGCGGGATGTGGTACGGAAGATGGGAGGAAAACGACAAAGACATGGTGGATGTGGTGTTCAATACCGATGAGAGTGCTGTGCCTCCGGCTTATTTGCATGTGCATCTTGATGAAAAAATGGTTTTCCGCCTTGTGTCGCACAAAGGCAGCGACAAGGTGCTCGAATATGTGGGTCCTGACGGCAAGACCTATACCTACTACCTTAAGAAATGGTAGCCGATTGGGAAATCCCGTTGAAAAGTAGTACTTTTGCAAATCAATAAGAAAACAAATAAAAAAACATATATCGATGAATAATTTCGTTGAAGAACTAAAATGGCGCGGTATGGTGCACGACATGATGCCGGGCACAGAAGAGCAATTGCAGAAAGAAATGACTACTGCCTATGTCGGCATCGACCCAACGGCAGACTCTCTGCACATCGGACATTTGGTGAGCGTAATGATTTTGCGCCACTTCCAGCGTTGCGGCCACAAGCCGTTGGCGCTTATCGGCGGAGCAACAGGAATGATCGGCGACCCGTCTGGAAAGTCGGCAGAGCGCAATCTGTTGACAGAGGAAGTGCTTCGTCACAACCAGGACTGCATCAAGAAGCAGCTGTCTAAATTCTTGGATTTCGACAGCGACGCTCCCAACGCAGCCGAGTTGGTCAACAACTATGACTGGATGAAGGAATTCTCGTTCCTCGACTTCGCGCGCGAGGTGGGCAAGCATATCACAGTGAACTATATGATGGCGAAAGACAGCGTGAAGCGTCGTTTGAACGGCGAGGCCCGCGACGGACTGTCGTTCACCGAGTTTACTTATCAGCTGCTCCAGGGTTATGACTTCCTGCACCTTTACGAGACAAAAAACTGCAAACTCCAGATGGGCGGCAGCGACCAATGGGGCAACATCACCACAGGAACCGAGTTGATACGCCGCACGAACGGCGGAGATGCTTACGCCCTCACGTGTCCGCTCATCACGAAAGCCGATGGAGGCAAGTTTGGCAAGACAGAGTCGGGCAACGTATGGCTTGACCCGCGCTACACATCGCCTTACAAATTCTATCAGTTCTGGCTCAACGTCAGCGACGACGATGCCCAACGCTACATAAAAATCTTCACATTCCTCAGCCGTGAGGAGGTAGAGGCGTTGGTTGCAGAGCATCTTCAGGCTCCTCATCTGCGTCTGCTCCAGAAGCGTTTGGCAAAAGAGGTGACAGTGATGGTTCACTCCGAGGCGGATTATGAGTCGGCGGTAGAGGCGTCAAACATCCTCTTCGGCAATGCCACAGCCGACGCTCTCCACAAACTTGACGAGGATACGTTCCTTGCGGTGTTTGAGGGAGTGCCTCAGTTTGAGGTGTCGCGCGACGTGGTTGCTGGCGGAGTCAAGGCGGTTGACCTTTTTGCCGAGCATGCCAAGATTTTTGCATCTAAAGGCGAGATGCGCAAGTTGACCCAGGGTGGCGGTGTTTCGCTCAACAAGGAAAAGCTTGCGGCGTTCGACCAGGAGGTGACAACAAAAGATTTGCTTAACGATAAGTATCTGCTTGTGCAGCGAGGCAAGAAAAATTATTTCTTGATAGTTGTGAAGTAGGTAAAATGCGCATATAGACAAAACGCGACCAGAATGCCGTGATTCGGCTTGCTGGCCGCGTTTCTCTTTTTTACGAAAATCTCAACGAGTTAAAAATGTGGTTTTGATGGGATATGTTGCTGAGCCAGTGTGAAAAAAGGCGGATTGTAAAAAGGAGAAAATTTTTGCTCAGAAAAATAAACGAAAGCAAATGCCGCCTGAACAGGTTTTAGATTGTAATTAGATATAATAAATTGTTATAGCATTGATAGAGCGCGATTTATGTGTCGGAGCGTCTGAAATAGAGTGAAAAATGTGCAAATGTTAAATTTAACACTTTTGATTAACACTTTATAATGATTGAAAATTGTGGCAAATGTGAAGATAAAAAAGGAAAAATCTGAAAATTTGTCAGTAAAAATAAGTTTAAAAAGCAAACTTTTAGTTCAGCATTTTGTGCTGACAAGCGGCGGAAGCCGGCAAAAAACGACATATTGACCAAAACAAAATAAGTGACTGAAACTCATATCGGTTGCTACGTGCGGACTGCGGTTGAATATAGAGAATTGATTTTTAGAATGTTATACAAGTATGCTGTATAACATAAAATTAATAAACATTTCCAACCTTTAGGAAAGTAAAAAATAGTGAAAGAAAACTTGCACGGACGGAAAATCGGTTGTAACTTAGCAAAGTGCTACAGAAAGCGATAATTTGAATATAAAAAGAGATAAATTAGCGTTTTGATTAGAAAAAAGTGATAATAAAAACGGGCAAATAGTGCCGTCTTATCTTAATTTCGCTAAGAAGATTTAACAAAGGAAGCTTTCGCTCCGGTAATAGATTGTAATTGCCGGGAAAAGGAACAGAAAAGAAATATTTATTGTGTGTTTTATATAATTGTTTAAAAGATTTATGAGACTAAAGAAATTTGTCATGATGGCTTTGATGTCATTGCTCAGTTTGTCGGCATACGCTGACGTGACTGTGACAGGCATCGTGGTAGAAGCCGGGACGAACGACCCTATCATTGGAGCCTCAGTGGTAGAAAAAGGGCGTACGTCTAATGGAGTCGCAACCGATGTAGACGGTGCGTTTACGCTGACTCTTCCTTCTTACGATTCTCGCATCGTTGTTACCTATGTAGGTATGAAGGCGAAGGAAGTGAAAGCCTCTTCCAAACCTCTCACAATCGTACTCGATTCAGATTCGCAGACATTGGACGAGGTCGTTGTAACAGGTATGTCTAAGGTGGACAAACGAATCTTTACCGGAGCAACGACTCAGATTTCAGCCGACAAGGCAAAGCTGGATGGTGTGAGCGACGTATCTCGTTCACTTGAAGGCCGTTCAGCCGGTGTGTCGGTGCAGAACGTGTCGGGAACCTTCGGTACAGCTCCAAAAATCCGCGTGCGTGGTGCGACATCAATCTATGGCGCCAGCAAGCCGTTGTGGGTAGTCGACGGAGTTGTTATGGAAGACGCAGTAGAGGTGTCAGCCGACGACCTTTCATCGGGCGACGCCGTGACATTGATTTCTTCTGCAATCGCAGGTCTTAACTCAGACGATATCGAGAGTTTCCAGATTCTTAAGGACGGTTCAGCAACTTCTATCTATGGTGCGCGCGCCATGGCAGGTGTGATTGTCGTAACGACAAAGAAAGGTAAGGCAGGCCACACACGCGTAAGCTATACAGGAGAGTTGACCACTCGCTTGAAACCTCACTATTCAGAGTTCAACATCAGCAACTCACAGGAGCAGATGGGCATCTATCGCGAGATGGAGCAGAAAGGATGGCTTGAGTTTGCCAACTTGGCAAAAGCGTCTACATCAGGTGTTTATGGTAAGATGTATCAGCTGATTGCCTCTTATGCCAACGGTAAGTTCGGAATTGAGAACACTCAGGCAGCGAGAAACGCATACTTGCGTGAGGCAGAGTTCCGCAACACCGACTGGTTTGACCTGTTGTTCAGTAACGCAGTGCTTCAAAACCACTCGTTCAGCATCGCCGGTGGTACAGACAAGGGTAACTTCTACACATCATTGTCAGTGATGAACGATCCGGGATGGACATTGTCGAGCAACGTTCGCCGTTACACATTCAATGCCAATGCATCTTATCAGATTTCTCCGACATTGAAATTCAGCGTTTTGACTTCTGACTCATACCGTCAGCAGAAAGCTCCTGGAACATTGAGCTCTTCTACCGACGCCGTAAACGGAACAGTGAACCGCGATTTCGATATCAACCCGTACAGCTACGCAATCAACGCATCGCGCGCATTGGATCCAACAGAGTACTACACTCGCAACTACACAAGTTTCAATATCTTCAACGAGCTTGACAACAACTATATCGATATCAATGTGACCGACTTGAAATTCCAGGCAGAATTGAACTGGAAGCCAATCAAGGGACTTGATATCAACGCTTTGGGAGCATATCGCTACCAGAGCAGCGTTCAGCAGCACTATGTGAAGGACAACTCGAACCAAGCCAACGCTTACCGCGCAGGTATCGATCCGGAGGACGCAACAATCCGCGATTCCAACTCGTTCCTTTACACAGACCCTGACGATCCAAACGCATTGCCAGTGTCGGTAATGCCACAAGGAGGTATTTATTACAACGACACCTACACCGTGTCGCAGTATGACTTCCGTGGAACGGCAACATACAACAAGACATGGAACAACACCCACATTTTCAATGTGATGGGTGGTTTGGAAGTAAGTTCAACCGACCGTAAGTCAATCGGCTGGGAAGGCTGGGGCTTTGTCTATGACAACGGCGGTGTTCCTTCGCTCGACTACAAGCTCTTCAAGCAGCAGATTGAGGAAGGTCACACTTACTATGCAATCTCTCCTTCATACCGCCGCAGCTTTGCAGCGTTTGCCAACGCAACATATTCATACAAAGCACGCTACGTGCTCAACGGAACAATCCGTTATGAGGGAACCAACAAGTTGGGTATGTCGCGCAACTCACGCTGGTTGCCAACGTGGAACGTGTCAGGCGCATGGAACGCACACGAGGAAGGCTTCTTCAGAGAGAAAGTTGACCCAAAAGTGCTTTCACACGCAACAGCCCGTGTGTCATACTCACTTACAGCCGACAGCGGACCATCAAGCATCTCCAACGCCACACCTATTTATACATCAGGAACAGCATGGCGTCCGTCGGCATCCGACCAAGAGCTTATGCTTGAGCTTACGACACTTGGAAACTCAGAGCTGACTTACGAGAAGAAACACGAGTTCAACTTCGGTGTCGACCTCGGCTTCTTGAACAACCGAATCAACGCCAGCGCTGATATCTATTTCCGTAACAACTTCGACCTTATTGGTTTGACTTATACTCCGGGTGTCGGTGGTGAGTCGATGAAATATGCCAACGTAGCATCGATGAAGTCGCATGGTGCCGAGGTTACAATTTCAACCAGCAACCTTAGCCCAGAATTGAAGGATTGGAAATGGTCGACCGACTTGACATTCTCTAAGACCAAGAGTGAGATTACCGATCTCCAGTCGCGTTCGAGCAACATCTACCTTGTCAATGGCGCAGGTTACGCATTGCAGGGTTATCCAGTGCGCTCACTGTTCTCTTATCAGTTTGCTGGTTTGAACGAGCAGGGTATTCCTCAAGTAATCAACGAGAATGGGGAAGTGGTTACGTCCGACGTGAACTTCCAGAGCTTCGACGCAACCCACCTTGTATATGAAGGTCCTACCGACCCGACCATCACCGGTGGATTCGGCAACACCGTAAGTTGGAAAAACTTCCGTTTGAACGTGTTCTTGACTTACTCGTTCGGCAACAAGATCCGTTTGGATCCGGTGTTCAAATACAGCTACGACGACATGCAGGCATTGCCACGCGAGTTTAAGAACCGTTGGGTGACTCCGGGCGATGAGATGTACACAACCATCCCTGCAATTGCAACTTACCGTCAGTATGTCGCTGACTCACAATTGTCGCGAGCATACAATGCTTACAACTATTCAACAGAGCGTATCGCCGACGGCGGATTCGTCCGTCTGAAGGAAATCTCGTTGACTTACGACCTTCCGGAATCGTTCTTGAAGAAGATTCGTTTCTCATCGGCATCGGTTAAGGTGCAGGCCACCAACCTTTGTCTGCTTTACGCCGACAAGAAGTTGAACGGTCAGGATCCGGAATTCTTCAACACTGGTGGTGTGGCAACTCCTAACCCGAAGCAGTTCACATTCACTCTTCGTTTCAGCTTGTAGGATTGTAAAACAAATTAATAGACAACAGAATTATGAAATTGCAAAAATTATTATATATAGGTGTTGCTGGATTGGTATCACTCACATCGTGCAGCGATTTTCTTGATCATCTGCCCGACAACCGTATCGATCCGCAGAATCCGAAGCAATTGCAGTTGATGCTCGTAGACGGATATGTGAATTACGACTACGCAACAATGTGCGAGTTGAGTTCGGACAACATGGTCGACAACCACGCTCCAGATGCGAATGGTGTGACTTATGAAGCTACAGGCTCAAATGACCCTATTCTCGACCAGTTCTTCGCATGGGAAGACGCCAACATGTCGAGCAAGCAGGATTCTCCGACAGCCGTATGGCAGGGATGCTATCATGCAATCGCCGTAGCCAACCACGCGTTGAAGAAAGTAGAGGAGTTCAAGGCTGCCGGCAAGTTTACAACAGGCGAGGACGCCGACCGTTTGAATGCCGCCTATGGCGAGGCATTGCTCGTCCGCGCTTACCATCACTTCATTCTTGTCAACTTGTTCTCAAAGCAGTATGGCAAGAACAGTGCCACAGACCAGGGTATTCCTTACTCGACAGAGCCTGAAGACAAGGTGCAGGTTGCTTACGAGCGCGGTACCGTAGCTCAGGTTTATGACAAGATTGAGGCAGACCTTATTGAAGGTTTGAAATACGTAAGCGACCAGTACTATTCAGTGCTCCGCTACCACTTCAACACAACGGCAGCCAACGCATTCGCAGCGCGCTTCTATCTTTTCAAGCGTGACTATGTGAAGGCAGAGCAGTATGCAACAGCCGCTCTCGGTGCGAGTCCAGCTGAAAAGATGCGTAAGGATTATTGGTCAACATCGTTCACCTCGTTGAACTCCGACGCCACTACATTCTACTCATCGTCGTCGTCGTCCAACTTCTTGTTGATCCCGACCAACTCAATCGCATTTATCTCAATGTGTAACAACTACTACGCTGCCGGTGCACGCTATGCATGCAACCGCGGCGCGGCAACCTCCACCCTTTATGGTTATGGACCATGCTGGGACACCAACTTCCTGCCTACAATGGCTCGGCACCTTTACGTGAACAGCAAGCAGGAGTATGGCATGTGGCCGTCATGGATGTATATGTTGTTTGAGTATACCGACAAGGTAGCAGGCATTGGTTTTCCAAAGCGTATCCGCGCAGAGTTTACCGGTGAGGAGACATTGTTGACACGTGCCGAGGCTCGCATCTTCATGGGCAAGATTGATGAAGCAGTCAGCGACTTGAACATTTGGGCACAGTCGCACGACACAGATGCCTCACACCCGTTGACGCAGCTGACTTCTAAAGTCATCAAAAACTGGTACAACAAGGAAAATGCTACAAGCAATGGTCAGGATCCACGCCAGTACATCCTTCAGGATCTCAATATCGAGCAAGTGTGCGAACCGGCACCGGGCAACACGTCGTATACGCTTGACGACAACAAGCTGCCTTATCTCTGGTGTGCACTTCACTTCCGTCGCATCGACCAAGTGTTTACAGGAACCCGTTGGTTTGACATCAAGCGTTTCGGCATCGAGATTACCCACCAGATTGGCCGTACACGCACAGAAGTGTTGAAGCTTGACGACGACCGTCGCGCCTTCCAGATTCCAACCGAGGCAATCCAGGCAGGTTTGACCCCGACACCACGTGCGGTAAAGGGCACAACTGAGTCGGCAATGACGAAGGCAAATCTTAACTTGTCAATTGTAAGATAAACATAACCAATTAAATTATCAGACAATCATGAATTTCAAAAAATATATTTATATAGCAGCTGTTGCTCTCGGAATGGGTATGACGTTTGCGGCATGCTCCGACGATGATCTCGATCCGAACAGCATCTTCGACGACAGCGAAGGTCAGCTTGACCCTACATCGCCGACCTATCAGCTCGACAAGTTCTGCGACGATAGCCTCCGCGTGCCTTACAACTGCGCGTTGACTTACCGCATGAAGGACGTGATGACCGACAAGAGTTACAACTTGGTTCCAGCCAAGTATGAGAACTCAGTCGATTTGGCAGTGCTTTGCAAGTACTATTGGTTCGACGTTTACTACAACGTTGTTCCGGACAAGGACTTCTTGAAGAAATACGGACCCCGCATTCTTCACTTCATCGGTTCGTCGGCAGTCAACCCCGCCAACCACACAGAGGTGCTCGGTTTGGCAGAGAGCGGAATCAAGATTTCTCTCTACAAACTTAATGCGATGAACTTGAACAGCATCAAGGATCTCAACGACCGTTATTTCCACACAATGCACCACGAGTTCGCCCACGTGCTTCACCAGACCAAGACCTATCCAAAGGAATTCGACCAGTTGTCAAACGGTCACTATGACGCTCTTGGATGGCAGGACCGCAATGCAGCTGAAGTTGCTTCGCTCGGCTTCACCACACCTTATGCAAGCAGCCAGCCACGTGAGGACTTTGCAGAGACCATCTCAAACTACATCACAATGACTGATGCTGAATGGGCGGCTCTTGAGAAATTGGCTGCATCCAACTATCAGGGCAAGGACGACGGCGTAGACGGATTGGCAATTTTGAAACAAAAGGTGGAAATTGCCCGCAACTGGCTCCGTGACTCATGGGGAACCGACCTCGACAAGCTCCGCAATGAGGTTCAGACTCGCCAGAACGCTTACAGTATCGACTTGTTGAAAGAGTTGAGAAAGCAGGTTTACGACATTCCAGTTCCTGGAAAATAAGGAAAAAAACAGGTGTAACCAATAAAAACAATGCAAAGAATTATGAAAAAAACAATTGCTATATTATTAAGCGTTTCCTGCCTGTTTGGTCTTAACTCGTGCTTCAAGACCGAGGAAGATATCTTTGACCAGTCTCCGGCGCAGCGCTTGAACAAGTTGACAAGCGACTACCGCGAGGTGCTCTCTGGCTCAGAGAACGGCTGGGTGCTTCAATATTTCGCATCGGAAACCGAACAAGGCTATCCGTTTGTGATGAAGTTTGACAAAAGCGGCAAGGTGACAATCGCCGGCAACAACAGCGTGTCAACCGGTGGTGTATATAAAGAGGAATCATCGACTTACGATTTCGTACAGGATATGTCGGTTGTGTTGACTTTCGACACATACAATGAAATCTTCCACGAATTCTCTTCTCCACAAACCGACGGTGTGGGCCACGGCGGCGACTATGAGTTCCAAATGAAGGGCATGAGCGCCGACAAGGACACCATATACGTTATGGGTAAGAAATCGGGCATCGACATGCGCCTCGTGCGCTTCCCGATGGGAGCACAATATACCGACGCCGCTGGCGCGACAGAGACTGTCGACAGCTGGGCTGACTATTTCAAGGCTATCGAAGCTAACACAGCGCGCTTGTTCAACAACAAGATTTCAGGCTATACGCTCTCTTCAGGCGATGAGACGTTTGACGTTGACGGTCTCGGCGTGGGAGTCATGGCGCTTACTCCGGTAGGCTTGTCGGAAATCGAGGCGGCATCCCGCACTTACTATCGCGGTATCATCGTAAATCTTGACAACACTGTCCGCTTGTCGTCGCCATTCGAGGGAGAGAAAGGTAAGTTCAGCGTTCAGGATTTGGCAATCGATGCGACAAACACAAAGATGACGTCGCCTGACGGCACAGTGACGCTCAACGCGCCTACTGTAGAGCAGCTCTTCAAGATGGCAGGTGCAAGCTGGATGATTGACCCAGAGACAATGACCGCAAAGACAAAAACGCTCTACGATGCGGCTGTTGAAGGCGCTGCAACCAAGAAGCGTACAGTGGAGTTCGGTTATCAGTATGACTCAAAGACTGGAAAAATCTGTATGGTAGTCAAATTGCTTCAGGCTGGCACAACCAAGGCATCTGTGGCATTGTTCTATCTCGACGCTACAGTGGCAAGCGACGGAACATTGACATATACAGCCGATGGCTCGGGTGACCGCAATGCGCAGTCGTACAGCAAGAATGTGCCTGGACTGCTTGATTTTGTCAAAGGTATGGCTGGAAGTTATGGCGTTACAGCAGAGACTCCGTTCTCTCCGGCGCAGATGAAGTTCGTGAATAAAGCTGACGGCAACGACACGTTTACAGCAAAATTGAACTAAGAAAGTCAAAATCCAAATCTAAACAGTTTCCGGCTGCGGTTTCGCAGTCGGAAACTTTGTTTTTGGGGGACTTCCAGTTTGGAGAGCGTTGGCTCCTGTGTGTTTATACAACCGCTCTTCGGCGGTAGTTGCGAATGCGTCGATGTCACGGGGTAGGCAAGCCAACCCCGTGCTAACATATATAACCGCTCTTCGGCGGTTTTCATTCGGCGATGCATGGTGCCGTTGGTGCATACCGATGTGGGGCGGTTTTTGCGATGGGGATCAGAAGGCGAAGGCAACCGCCGAATGGCGGTTGTATAATCATAGCCCCAGGTTGGCTTGCCTACCTGGGGTCAGTCGAGGGATAATAATCTACCGCCGAAGAGCGGTTGTATAAAACAAGGACTATAATTTCGGCGGTAGCAATGTGCGCTCATGACGTCACGGGGTAGGCAAGCCAACCCCGTGCTAACATATATAACCGCTCTCCGACGGTTTTACTTCGGTGCCACCGCAGAAAATGACAATTTTATGGCAAAAATGGAAAAATGCTGTTTTTTATTCGCAAAAAATGATTATTTGATAGGAATTACTTCCATATTTTCTTTGAAATGATTATTTTTGCAGCATAAATTTACTAATTATATATTTATATGAAAAAAACATTACTCCTTGCGTTGGGTCTCGGCACAGCCTTGGCAGCCAGCGCAGCATCTCCAAACTATTTGCAGGAGGTAAAATCTAATTGCGCAGATGTCAACAGACAAAAGGTAGATATGACAGTTCACACATCGGCACCTGTTGCTATGAAGTTGAAAAATGTCAACGATGTTGCTACAGAGTCGCGAATCGTTACGAAGGGCGAAGCTGCAACGAAATGCCCATGGTATTACCAAGTGGGTCTTTTCTTCGAAGGTCTCGATTCTGAATTTCAGGGTTATGTAATGCCGACGTTCGCTTGTCCTCCTTTTGCGGAAGTGTCTTATCTGAACGCTTCGGGAAAAGCAACTTCATTGTGGACATACGGTGTCGGCGACAAGTCGAATGCCGGTGGTGAGACCTACACTTCAACCGACAAGAACTTGACTGTAAGCTATCCGATGACTTACTCTTCAGCACCTATCCTTAAGGTGGCTGATGGGCAGACATGGCAGCCTTATGGCATTTCTGAAAAGTCAGGAAATATATCCGGTTTGGTTAATTCAGTAGGCGTTCCTTCTTCGTTGTCAGTGCAGCACTTCGGCGGCAACTGGGCACCAAAAACGCAAGATGGAAAATATGCTTTCGGCAGCGACTGTTTGGCTGGTGCTGATGGCTACGGAATCTTGTTTGACGAGCCTGCTGTTCCTTACTATGTAGAGTCAGCCCGTATGATTATGAAAGGTGTAAGCCTTAAAAATGGTGCAGAGTTGACACTCAATGTGTATAAAGTCAACGATGACGGAACACTTGGCGATAAATTGGCTGTCGGCAAGGCTGGCGCTGATGATGTGAAACTTCTGGCTAATGACCTTTATTCTGTTACATTCAAATTCTTCGAGGAAGACGAATTGGGCGGTTTGAGCGAGGTGGCTATCTATCCGGAGACAGCTCTGTTCTACGCCTTTACAGACTTTAAGGGCAACAGCAACATCTCGTTTGAGTCTATGTGTATGAACTGGCCTTATGTTGATGACAATGGCGAGATTCCAGCATCTTATCCGGCAGAAGTGGGCTACTTCTTGGGTGGAGACAAAATGGCTCCATTCTCGGCACTGTTCGAAGATACTTATTCCGCTCCGGTGTTGTTTGTCGACGCTTTGATGGGCAATCTGGACTTTGACAAAAACTCAAATCACTTTGCCAACGATGGTGGCTCTTTGGATGTTGCTGTAGAGACCAATTTGACAATATTTAAAGCCTATGCAGACAATCCTGTACAATATTATGCAGTAGAAAACGACATTCCTGACTGGTTGGAGATTTCAGTGTCTTATGATGCAACAAAAGGCACAGTGTTCAACTTTAAGGCAGCTCCTCTTCCAGAGGGCGTTTCTGGTCGTCGTGCCGATGTTAGCTTCACAACTGTGATTGGTGGCCGTGAGGTGTTTGTTGCAACACAGGGCGATGCATCAGTGGCTGGCGTAGAGGCAACCAACTCGAAGGTGTCGGTTGTAGACGGCAACTTCGTTGTTGAGAGCGACAATGCAACATCTGTAGCAGTTTACAACCTCGCAGGTCAGAAAGTTGCGGAGGCTGCATTCGCAGGCAAGGCAACAGTTCCAGCCGCCGATCTTGCAAAAGGCGTTTATGTTGTTAAATTCAACGATAACACAGTAGTTAAGGTAGCCAAATAATAGGCTCCTTAAGTAGCACTGTTCTGCCAGTGATGGCGGAGCAATATTGAAGCCCGGCAGTGATGCCGGGCTTCGCTTGTTTTTGCAGAGCCATAGGAGAGGGCGTTTATACAACCGCACTTCGGCGGTAGCGGTGTGCGCTCATGACGTCACGGGGTAGGCAAGCCAACCCCGTGCTAACATATGAAACCGCTCTTCGGCGGTTTTTTTGCGATGGCGATGCACCGCGCCATTGGCGCATGCCGATGTGGGGCGGTTCTCCTGCTTGTGGGGATTGCTCATGTCTGTAAAAAAACAGACAGAATGTTAAAAGTGAGGTTGGAAAGTGATTTAAGTGCTAAAATACTTGCAAAATGAAAGTAAATAGATTAGATTTGCAACTAAATTCATAAAATACATATAGGTTATGAGAAAAATGGTACTCTTTTCTGCAGCGGTCTTGGCGACAGGCGTGGCTATGGCAGCCAATCCAACGAAAGTCACAGAGACACGTATGTCAAGCGCAGGCTTGCGTGCAGAGCGCATGAATCAACAGTTTTTTAATAAAACAGCAGTAACTTTGCGGGCTAATGACAAGTCGAATGTCGTTGCAAGCAAGCAGTTGAAAGACGGTTCGTCCATCAACCTTGTGAAAGGTAATGACGGACACTTGTACAAAGTGCTTAACCGCAGTTTGAGGGCGTCGGACAAGATTACCCCGTCAAAATCTCGCATCAACGCGCCGGCGGTAATGAAAGCTGACGAGAACGCAACTCTTTTTGAGGGCTTTGAGTCGTATGAAGGGCAGACTTCTCGAGGATGGGTTCCGGAAGGCTGGTCGCAGGAGTCGAAAACCAACCCGCCACACGTTGCTCCAGAAGGCAAAGGCACATGCCTCGTGTGGGAAGCGACAAAAGGCGATGGCTTTACATCCGCTTATAGCGGCACTTATGTGGAGCGTGTCCAGGTTTCGGTGGCAGATTTCACAGCCGATCCTATAACTTTTGCAGAGCAGCAGGATGAGTGGCTTATCACCAAGGCAATCACTCCAAAAACTGGTGACTACCTGACATTCCAGCTTTGCTATAGTCCATTCTTCACTCTTTTCAATGAGAGTACGATGGATTTTTCATCGGTAAACAATATTCTTGAGATACTTGTGACTACCGACGACGGCAAGACATGGGAAAAAGTATGGGATGTGCTTGATGAAGCACGCAGCTATACAGAGGATGAGTTGTGGGACGACGGTAGTAGCTTTGTACGTCCATATCACCCAATGCTCGTCAATATCAGCAAATATGTGGGCAAGAACATCAAGATAGCATTCCGCTATTATGGTATCAACGGCGAGTCAATGATGCTTGATGACGTTAAAGTAGGCGAAGCCACTCCAACGGCAGCGGCTACTGCACCAAACGCAGTATTCCCAATTGGCCTTTCACTTGATGGTTACAATCTAAGCGATGGATCCGGCAATGTGCTTAATCTGGCGTTGGCACCTTACAAGACTTCTTTGGAGTGGACAAATGTGTCACCAGCCTATGAATCTTGCACATGGACATATCCAGACGAAGAAGGCAACGAGACAACATCCTCGTCGAAGAATCTTGAAGCTCCGGAATACGGCTTTGGACAATATGACGCACCATCGCTTGTGACCAAGATTGGCAGCAAGACTTCGGATGCAACCAAACTTTATGATGCAGTGCAATATGGTGGTTCTGTGATGATTAATCATGGAGATAGTTATTTGTCGTTTGATGCGGCAATGTACGACTTAAACCGTCTCGTTAGTAAAAAAGCGAAGTTCTCATTGGCAGGAGACGGTGTGTTTGGTATGGGTGCCACTTCAGACGCTAAATGGAACCAATTGCTTAAAACAGAGGGAATGAAGGTTACAGGTATGGGAATGTTCATCCCGCAACCGGCAGCACCTTACACATTGTCGTCGGCAAATGCAGTTGTTTATTACACAGCCGGTAAATTGACCGACAAATCGCAGCTGAAAGCAACGGTTTATAAGGTGGAGGATGATGGCTCGTTTACAGCAATGGCAGAAGGCTACTGCTCTCCATCGGAGATTTATAAGGCAGACGATAAGTCTTATCCTAAGGCAGTCTTCTATTTTGAGAGAGAAATCGATGGACTTCCTACACAGGCAGAGTTGTTTGTTGACTATCCAATTGTAATCCAATTCTCAGCCGACCTTGCAGAAGGCGAGGAATTCGACTTCGTAAATGCGTTTGACTCGGCACCGAATGAAGTGGAAAACAATGTCTATGTATTCTTCAATGATGCAGAAGGCACACGCAAGATGATTAATACAACAGCCCTTTCATTCGAAGACGGCTCGGCAGCTGCCGGACTGTATGCATCGTTTGACGCTACCTACAGCTGGTTGCGCAGCGACGAAGACGCGTTTGAGGCAAAACCAGCCGGCGAAAGCAAAACGTTTGACCTTGATTCTTACTACAACTTGGTCAACTCAAAAGGTGAAAACCTCGCTACAGCGACAGGTGAAGGCTTAGGCGACTGGTACACAGTGTCATTTGCTAACGGTTCAGGCACTGAGCCAGCCAAGATGACAGTGACAGTCAATGCATTGCCAGAAGGAACAGACGTAAGATCCTCATATTTCGACGTTGAAGTGTTTGGCATGATGAAACGTTTCTATGTGGCTCAGCACAGCGAGGCAGGCGTAAGCGACTTGGCGGTGTCTGCAACAAAGGCGTTTGTCAACGGTGGCAACATCGTGGTGTCGAGCCCGAAGGCAACCAGAGTGGCAGTCTACAACGTAGCAGGTCAGAAAGTGGCAGAGCAGGCATTTGCAGGTAAGGCCACAATCAAGGCTTCAGACTTCGCGAAAGGCATCTACGTATTGAAGTTCAATGACAACACAGTTTTGAAATTGACAAAATAAGGAGTATATGATTTTTTGAGGAGTGGAATCCAGCGTGATGCTGGGTTCCATTTCTTTTTTTATACAACCGCACTTCGACGGTAGCGGTGTGCGCTTATGGCGTCACGGGGTAGGCAAGCCAACCCCGAGCTAACATATATAACCGCACTTCGGCGGTTTTCTTGCGATGGCGATGCACCGCGCCATTGGCGCATGCCGATGTGGGGCGGTTTTTGCGATGGGGATGGCAATCAGAAGGCGATGGCAACCGCCGAAGGGCGGTTGTGTAATCATAGCCCCAGGTTGGCTTGCCTACCTGGGGTCAGTCGAGGAATAATAATCTACCGCCGAAGAGCGGTTGTATAAAACAAGAAATATAATTTCGGCGGTTGGTTGTGCCTTATGTAGCAAAAAAGCGTGGCTGCATTTTTGTAGCCACGCTTTGGTTATGATAATGAGATGAGTCAGTCTTTAAACAGCAGTTTGTAGTCGCGCTTAGCGGCAGGAACGGTCCACTCTTCAGGAATGAATTTCCATAGGTCGAGCGTAGTGGGGCATATCGCACCCGTTTTTTTGATGTACTCCATAAGATAGAATCGCAAATCCTTGTCGGTAGCCTTGATGATGCGGTCGTTCAGTTTTTCGACGGGAATTCCGGCACCTTCAGTCAGCAGTCCGCCGCCACCGTTTCCGCGATAAGAATTCACAGCCACCGAATAGTCCTTGTCCATGTCGAACGCACTTCCGTCGGCCATTGACAGGATGTTGATTTTCTCGCCACGTGGCTTGGTCACGTCGACCGTGTAGCGAATTCCGGCAGCCGAGTCGAAGTTGTAGCTGAAGTTCTGGAACAGCGCGCGCGCACCGTCATCGCCGTTGCCAGGCACTTCTTTCAGCAGGAGCAAGTGGTCGTCGGCATTTGTCATTCGGTTTGTCCACAAGTAGTAGGACATCTCCAGATAGTTTTTGATTTCACGACCCGACAGGCGCATCGTGTAGAGCATGTTCTCATACTTGTAGAGCTTGAACATATCGCTCACGAGGATGTCGCCCTCCTTTATGCTCGAGTCGAACGACAATGGCGCCGCCATCGACACCTCCGCGCCAGAGATTGCCAGTTGCAGCGAGTGTGTCAGGTCGATAAACTCTGAAGGCCCGAAGAAAGCGTTGCGAGTGGATATTGTCTTTGAGATAGAACCGATTTTCTGGCTGACAAACTTGTCTACGGTGTCGTATTGAGGCTTGAATTCCGCCATGAAATCCTCATCGACAGGCAATGCGCTGATGTCGACCAATCTTCCGGAAATTTCTTTTTTCACCACTTTGCCTTTCCGCAGCGTCAGCGACACGTGGGCTGAAGCCACCTTCTCCGCCTTGTTTGCAGGGTTCAGCATCCACACCTCGTTGCCGTCGGCGTTTTTCACCGAGTCGCAGAAGAACTGGTGGTCGTGTCCAAACAACACGATGTCGATACCCGGCACGCGCTCGGCAACCAGCTGAGAGGCATTCTCCACCCAATTGCCCGTTGTGTGTGTATGGTCGCGTCCGGAGTGGATGATTGCTACCACGACATCCGGATTCTCCTTTTCGCGCACCGTCTTCACCCATTTGCGAGCCGACTCCTCGATGTCGTCGAATCGGAGTCCAGCCCACAGGTTTTCAGGCAGCCATGCCGGGATTGACGGCGTCAGCAGTCCTATCACCGCCACCTTCACGCCGTCGCGGTTGAAAACCGAGTAGGGTGGAAGATACGGTTTTCCCGAAGCCGTGTCGATAATGTTTGCGCCGAGAATCGGGAAATTGCATTGGCGAATCCAACGGTCATAGACCGCATGTCCGGTCTCCATGTCGTGGTTTCCCATGTTTCCCGCATCGTAGCGCAGATAGTTCATCATCGCCGCCGTCACATGGGTTGCAGCCGTGTCGATGAAATTGTAGTAGTATACGGTAGGCTGTCCCTGCAGAATGTCGCCGTTGTCGAGCAGCAGCAGGTTGTCACCGAAGCGTTCACGCTCACGTTTCACGTAGGTTGACAGCCTGGCAAGACTACCCTTGCAAGGCGTGCGGTTGATGAAATCGTAAGGGAAGAAACTGCCATGCACATCGGAAGTCTCGAGAATGCAGAGTTCGACAGTCTTGTCTTTCGCCGTGGCGAGAGGAGAAGAAGCGATTAAAGCCATTATTAAAAACAGTATTTTTTTCATAATAGTGAAATTTATTGTACGAAGATAGTAAAAAATCATCAAATAAGGATTGGAAAAGTGCCTGCAAAACACTAACTTTGTAGAGATGATACAGAAATACTGTCTTTAGAAAAACTAACACGAAATTTCTATGATGTCAAAATTCAAACAATTTAGACTACGCCTTGTAGTGGCGGTCGCTGTGTTGTTGATGGCCGGAACGGGAACCGAAGCCTTTGCACAGTGCTACACTAAGAATCTTCAACAGGCAGAGTCGCTTTACAAGCAAGGACGCTATGCCGAGGCAAAGAAGCGTTTTGCCGCAGCCAAAGCGTGCCCCGACAAGCCCAAGACCAACAATCTGGACTCGCGTATAGCAGCCTGCAACAGAAAAATAAAAGAGCGCAGCAGTAGCAGCACGCAGCCGTCGCGCCGTCAGTCAACACCGTCGACCACATCGCGGACAAACTCGTTTAAAATCACGAGCGTGTCGTTTCGCAACGAAGACATCGACGACAATGTGCTTAATGCCTATGGCGAGCGTCTTTGTGCCGCCGACGTGCATTATCTGATGCCGCGTATATATTACAAGAGCACATATTCAAGCTCGCAGGACTGGGCGTTTAAATACAAAATCTATAAGCCTGACGGCACGCTCATGTCGGGCAGCACATCACCAAGCGGGTATACCAACTCGTTTGAAATGACTGTAGATCCGGGCGAGAACTATTGCGGTATCGGCGGTTGGGGCCGTTCGGGCGGCGGCGCCTACGACCAGACGGGTCAATACCGATTCGAGGTGTGGCGCAACGGCAGCCGTATCTATCAGCAGAACTTTACGCTCTACAGCGGCAGCGGCAACGTTTCGGACGGCACACTGAAGGTGGACGGAAAGACATCGGTAAGCACCAACTTCTCCTCGTCGGGCGGCACAGAGCGATTCACCGTGAGCGGAGTGTCGTCGTGGGACACTTGGGGCATTCCTTCGTGGTGCTCGGTGGAGAACCGCACAAGCACATCGTTCACGTTGCGTTGCGAGGCAAACAACTCAAGCAGCAGCCGTTCGGACTATATGAAAATCACGTCGGGCTCGCAGGAAGTGCGCATCGACATCACCCAGGACGCCAGCGCCAGCCGCTTCTCAGGCAATGTGGAGAATGTGTGGGTCGACTACGACCAATGGCAGAACGGCAAGAAGGGAATGCTTATCCACGTGAAGTTTACAGTTGACGGAATGAGAGGACGTGAGGGAAAATGCGTCGCTTATTTCAAATATGAGGGAGGCGACTTCCTGAAGGACTACAACAACGATTACGGCACAACGGGCGGTCAGGTTTGCTGTCCGGATTCGTTCACGCCTAACTACGACAGCACGCGCTTCAGCGACTTCCGCCTGTTTATGCCTTACGATGAGCTGCACATGGCGAAAGGAAAATACGACCTGGCGTTCCATATTCTCATTTATGACCAGGATACGCAGGAAGACATCGTGCGGTCGAGCGACCAGAACTTCACGTTCACGCAGAATTAACGATGGCTGACAAGCCGGCGCAGACGGATGCCGGCAAACAAGGATATGATGGCTGTGGCGGCGATTGCTGCCCACAGCCATCCTTCGTTAAGAAGGAACACGATTGCCGCGCAGAAAGCCAGGGTGAAGAGCGATAACAACGAAGACTGGCGCGACAGCGAGTAGCCGTAGCTGCGGAAATAAACGACACCGACAATCAGACAATATGCCGCATACCACAGGCAGAATGCCACACCGAGTCCGGCAAGTCCCCACAGGTGATAGCACGCCACGTTGAGCGCAAAACCCGTGAGCACCGACAGCGTCTCGGTGACAATGTAGATTTTGCCGTCGCCCCTCGCCACGATAACGATGGCAAGAAACCATGAATATGCTCTCATCACAGTGCCCACGATTGCAAACGAGATGTAGGGGATGATGGCACGGAATTCCCCGCTATAGAGAATCGACACAATCAGTTCCCTTGCAATCAGGAAAATGGAGATGATTGGCAGCAGGCACAGCATCATGATGTTGACCTCCTGCGAGGCAAATACGCGAGTGCGCAGACGGCTGTGGCAAACGCGCGTGATGCGCGGGTAGTACTCCATTCCGATTGCAGTGAAAATCAATCCGAAATAGCGTCCCACAAGCGAATAACCCGCTTGATAGAATCCTACAATCTCCGTGCCGGCAACGCGGTTGAGATAAGCCGAGAAGATGTAGTTGAACAGCATGGTGATAAACTCGCTGAGCGTCATCAGCAGACCGAGTTTTACGAATGCCGAGCCTTCGCGCAGAGCCTCCTTGTTGGAAACCGTCACTTTCGCAGAGCCCTTGTGGCGGTAGATTAAAGCCGCGACGAGCAGCGAGGCGTGGTAGACAATCAACGAGATGAGGATGCTGTCGATCCGTAGCCAGTAGAACAACGGAATGGACAGGACAAGCCCCATGACCGTGCCGAGCAGCGATGCGTTTGCAAGCCGCTTCAGTTTCTCAAGGCCTTGCAGGATTGCAAGCTCACTGTTGGCAAAGCCGTTGAAAAGCAGCACGCATGCCAGCAGCACGAAGTCCCATAGATGATCGGTAGAGCCGAACGACCATAGGCTCAAAGCCGGTGCGAGCGCCATAGTCGAGACCGCACCGAAGATGCTGATGAACCACGCCCACCGCCTCACGACGGCGACAATGCGGTTAAGAGCCTTGGTGTCGCCAGAACCGTGAGCCATTGCGATGTCGCGCACGGCACTTGTGCGCAGGCCGAGCGACGTGCCAGAGCGCAGCATATCGATGGCGGAGTTGAAGATGCTGAACAGCCCCATTCCCGCCGGACCAATCCACACGGCAACAAGTTTGTTGAGCACCACCGAACAGATGTTGCTGACCACCTGCACGCCCCCAAACATCTTTATGGCGCGGAGAATGGTGCTGGATATGTTTACGCGGTTGTCGCTCACTTTATGTCCACTTTGTAGATTTGATGGGCGATTCCGCGTCCGCCAAACCCACATTTTTGAATAATCAGTCCGTTGTTCAGCACCAGCCCGTGATTTTCGTTGCTCGTGCCTAAATCGTAGTAGCGCATTTCTGCGAATTCATTATGCATTAAGTGGTCGTGGATTAGTGCCATGGCATTCATCCGCATCCCGTCGGGCGAGCTTGCAATGTATTGCAGATGCGCCGTCGTATGGTCGATGAATACTATGCATCCGGCGACCATCCGGTTGTCGGAAAATGCGCCGAACAGGCGTATGTTGCGCGGAAATCTGTTCTTGAGCAGTGTGATTTCTTCCAAAGAGTGTACGGGCGAGGCATTGTGGCGGTCCTTGAGGCAGAAAGTCAGAATCTCCCAAAATTTGGAGAAATCGTCAGCCTCAGCGACGCATAGACCATATTCGTTGGCTTTTCTGACGTTCTGCCGTTGGGTTTCGTTGTATTTTGCCGGATTTGTCAACGCAACGGCAGTAGAAATGTTGCATTCGGCAATCTGCGCGCCATGTCGGAATAGAGCGTAGAGATCCTCGTCGGCAGGGTAGCGGTGGTAGATGTAGGGGATGGCTTTGTAGACAAGCGTCCTGATGCCGTTCTCTTTGAGAAACGACATCATCGCGTCCCACACCTCAAGCATCGTCACCGCCGTGAAATGCTTCACGGGAGTGAGCCAACCGCCGTAGGTCAGCCCCTGGTGGGAATACAGCGTCGAGCCGACGATGTTGGCAGGCATTACCGCCGCCAATTTGCCGTGATGGTTGAAAGCCATCAGCGAGAAATCGGCAAACCGGTCTGCGTGATAGTCCATATAGTCGCGCAGGTGCAGAAACGTGGCGTTCTTCGACCGTTTCACGAAATCATCCCAGATGGGTTTGTCGGTGTTTGAATATCGTCGGATTTCAATCATAGCATTATTTTATCCAAGCTTGAGGGTCGAGTTTTGTTGTGCCTTTGCGCACTTGGAAGTGCAGCACGGCGTGCGACGTGTCGTTGACATCGGGGAACAAAGAACCCAGCGACTGTCCCGCCTTCACGGAGTCGCCTTTCTTCACGTTGAGCGTTTTCAGACCGGCGTATACGGTTGTGTATGAACCGTGCTTGACAAGCACAACATAGTTGTATTCGTTGTCAACCTTGTAGATGTTGGTAACCGTTCCGGCAAAAACAGATCTTGCCGCCGCACTTGCCGCCGCTTCGATTTCGATGCCCGGAGAGTCGATGGTGACATATTCAAGCACAGGGTGCTTGTGGCGTCCGAACTGCTTTACGATGCGGTAGCTGCCCGTCACAGGAACAGGTAACTTGCCCTTGTTGCTTTCGAAATTGCCGTCCATGCGGATGTCTTCGTCAGACTCGGCAGGCTGTGAGCGTCGTTGCTCCTCGCGTTTGCGCGCCTCTTCACGTTCCTTGTCGATGCGTTCCTGCTCCTTGCGCAGACGTTCCTGCTCTTTCTCGAGCTCCTTCTGCTTGCGTTTCAGCTCTTCCTTCTTTTTCTTTTCAGCCTCACGGCGTTGCTGCTCCTTGTTGCGTCGCAGCTCCGCCTCGCGCTCCTCGCGCTCTTTCTTCAGTCGTGCCTCCTCGGCTTTGCGGGCTTCCTCGGCTTTGCGCGCCTTCTCTTCTTCCGCCTTTCTGCGTTTTTCCGCTTCGGCTCTCGCCCGTTCCGCCGCAGCCCTCTGCTCCGCCTCTATGAGTCGGTTGAGTTGCTGGTCGAGTTGGTTGAGCTTGCGCTGCTGTTCCTGCAGAATCTGCATCAAGTCGCCTTTCTCCTCTCTGAGTTGCTTCACGATGCGGTTTTGCTCCGCGCGTTTTCCCTCGAGCGAAAGTTTGGTGGAGTTTATCGTGTTGATGGTTTTGCTTCGTTCATTCTGCAGAGCCACAAGCTGGTGTTTCTGCTGTTCCAATTTATGCCTTGCCGCTTTGATTTGTCGGGTCTGCGCCTCTCTCCATCTTGAAAACTCGCGGAGGTAGCGCATGCGCCGGTATGCCTGATGGAACGATTCGGAAGAAAGCAGAAACATCATTTTGTTGCCGGACACCCTGTGCATGCGGATTTTCTTTATTGCACGCAGATAATTTGACTGCAGTCTGCCGACAGTGGAGTCAAGCATCTCGATTTCCTGATTTACACCGTGGATCCGCACGTTGATGTCAGCAATCTGCAGATTGAGGTCGGCAATTTTTTTGTTGCTGGCATCGATTTCAGACGTTATGCGGTTGAGGTCGGCAAGCGTTTTCGCCGTCTCGTTTTTATTTTCCTTTATCTTTTGGGAAGTCTTTTTGATGTCCTGTTGCGCCTCCTTTTTCTGCTTTTTGATGTCGGTCATTGCCGGCTGTTGAGCCACAACGCCAAGCAGGACAGCGGCGGAGATTGCGATGCAAAGGAATCGTTTCATCATTTTTTTTCGTATTTATTTTAGAGGGATTTCAATAATTGAGCCAGAGAGTAGCGCCGTGCGCCGTCGGGGATTCTGATGTAGTCGGTCACACCGCTGTTCCAGCGGATGGATTTGGTGTATTTTAAGTCCATCCCAACCTTTGTTCCGCCGATTTCGATATGGGCGGAGATGCTGGTTGCGATAACCTTACCGTCGACGGGCTTGAAGGCGGAAAAGTCCATTGCATACTGCTGCCCGTTGTTGAGCGTCACGTTGAACCGGCTCACGTTGTTTTCAATCATGTCGAAGAAATATCCGAACAGCTGGTTTGCCTTTGCCGGGCGCATCTGCCAGCGTCGCTCATTGTCGGGCGCGGTGGCTGAGAAATGGTATGCGTTGGAAGCGCTTATTGCGCCGTCGGTAAGGTCGAACGGGCGCGACAGCAGCAGATTCTGCAGGGCGTAGAGTCCGATGCCGTTGCCGAGCAACTGGCTTACAGACTCGCGCACGTAGATGTTGTGGTATTTGTCGACCAGCGTGACAGAATCCTTGTCGACAAACAGTTTCCCCATCTCGATTCCGAGCAGCGGACGGATTGAGATTGAAATGGAGCGTCCGCGCACCATTTTTATCTGGATTGCGCTGCTGAGGCTGCCTGTTGTGGAAACCGTGATGTTGCCTGATGCGGAGAAGTCGGTCCATTCAGGCGCGGCGGCAGCGACTGTTAGAGGATTGAAGGCGGAATTGCTCCAATCCGCCTCTACGGATTCCGCGATTTCTCCAGAGCGTGTTTCCGACACCATTGCCTTCTGAGCCGACCGGCATGATGTTGACATCGCCAAGATTGCGGCAAGCAGCGCTATAATGATTGATGATTTATTCATAGAAGTAAGTTTTGTTTTCAATTTTCTTTTTCAGAAGTTTCGACCCTGGGTTGTCTTTCAGAGCGTCTTTCCATTTCTCCACAGCCTCCGCCGGTTTTCCGAGCATAAACAGGATGTCGCCATAGTGCTCCCAAAGTTCGGCGTTGCCAGTGTCGGAATCGCGATGCTCGGCGGCTTTCTCAATGAATTCCAACGCTTTTTTATAGTCGTGCTTCAGAAACAGCACCAAAGCGTAGGTGTCGAGATACGAGCCGTTGTCGGGGTCGGCCGCCAACGCCATCTCCGCCATTCTGGCTGCGTCGTCGATGCGGTCTTTCTTATGCGTGCATAGAAAATATGCGAAATTGTTAAGGGTCAGCGCGTTGCTTGGGTTTATGTTTATCGCCGCCTCATAGTTTTTTATGGCGTTTGCCGTGTCGCCAATCTGTTGGTATATGTCGCCGAGAGAAGTGTGGATGTCGGCCTCGTCGACCATCTGTATGTCCTTGTTGCGTACAAGCAGAGTGTCGTAGGTGGCGATTGCGCTGGAGTAGTCCTCCTTTTTGAAATATGCGAAACCGAGCGCCTGGTATAGCGACAGCTCGTCGGGCGCGTATTCAACGGCTTTTTTGCCCGACTCGATTGCCTTGTCGTAATTGTTGTTGAAGATTTCGAGCCAGATGAGCCGTTCCCAGTTCTTTGGGTCCGACGGGTCGATGTCGAGCACATACGACAGTTGCTCGGCGGCATTCTTATAGTCCTTTTTGAACGACAGATAGTCGCTGAACAGGTGCCTGATTTGCGCTTCGTGCGGATGCTGGTTCAAAATAGTGCGAAACATGTTGTCCACTCTTGTCGATGAGTCGCCCTGCTGGATGCAGTCGCGGATGTAGTCGGTTAGAATGTCCACCTTCGTGTCGACATCTATGTTTTTGTTGAGCAAGGTTGCGGAAATTTCTTTCTCATAGTTTGTCGAGTCGCCGAGACTGTTGTATAGATATGCTTTCTGGAGGTTGGCATATCCATAGTCGGGTTCGATGATCAGAGCCCGGTCGTAGTAGGCGAATGCGCTGTCGGGCATGTTCAACTGCGCGAAGATGTTGCCCATCAGAGCGTTTGGCACAGCGCTGTTGGGCGCGTCGTGGAGCAGCAGTTTGCCGTTGTTTATGATTGCCGCCGTGTCGCCGGTGTTGAAAAGATAGTTCACCTTCATCGAAGTGGTGGTCACCGTCCGTCCCTCAGTCTTCTCCAGACTGTCGATAGTGGCGATGGCCTTGTCGAAGTTGCCTTGTGCCGCATAACTTTTTGCGAGCATAGGGAACAGCTCGGTCTTTGCCGGATATCTTTTTGCCAGGTTCTCCAACACGCGTGTCGCTTCGGCATGGTTGCTGAGCGAAGCGTTGAGAATGGCGTATATGTAGTTTTCGTAGTAGTCGCCGGGGCGTTCAATCGTGTTGATTCTCATCAGGGCCGTTGCAGAGTCTACTTCCTCGTCTGTTGTCCGGTCGAGATTCAGCATAGTGAATCCGACGTAGTAGTTTATGGTCGGATTGTCGGGGTCGAGAGTCACGGCGTGGCGCAGCAAAGCGTATGCGGCGTCGATGTCGCCGGCCTCTTTTTTCGATATGGCCTCCATAAACGCATATTCCGCCTTCCGCTTGTCGGCGGCCGACGGCTTTCCTGCAAGCATCGGCAGTATCACCGCCGCAAAGCAGACTGCAAGAAGAATATTTCGTGTTGCTTTTTTCATTTTGTATGTTTAAAAATAGTCTATTTCACGCCAGTGTGTCCGAAGCCACCGGCGCCGCGTTCGCTGTCGGAGAGGGAGTCGGCAGTTTGCCAGACAACGGTGGAATGCCGGGCCACAACCATTTGGCAGATGCGCTCGCCAGGGTTGACAACAAACGGTTCGTTTGACAGGTTGGCAAGAATCACGCCTATTTCGCCACGATAGTCGGCGTCGATTGTGCCGGGAGAGTTGAGCACGGAGATGCCGTGTTTCAGAGCCAGCCCGCTGCGTGGACGTATCTGGCACTCATAGCCTTCCGGCAGTTCGATGAATATGCCTGTGGGGATAAGTTTCCGTTCCAGCGGGCTTAATGTGACAGCCTCGCTGAGGTTTGCCCGCAAATCCATGCCGGCGGCGCTTGGAGTGGAGTATTGTGGCAAATCGTTGTTGGATTTGTTTATAATCTTAACTGTAACCTTGTCGATCATAATAGCTTTCTTAATAGTTGAATATTAACTGCGAAAATACTCAAAATCCGTGAATTGACAGCAATGTTTCGTGCAAAAATTGGCGTCAAAAAAGGCTGCCCGATTGCGGACAGCCTTAATCTCTTGCATAATTGCTGCTGTGCAGACAATTACTTTCTGATTCCGAGCTCCTCTTTAGCGATGATTGCACGGTAGCGGTTAATGTCTGTGCGGATCAGATAATCCAACAGACGGCGACGCTTACCAACGAGCATCTTCAGAGCGCGAGTAGTACTATGATCTTTGTGATTTGACTTCAAGTGCTGAGTCAAATGAGCGATACGGATAGAAAATAATGCAATCTGAGACTCTGCAGACCCAGTATCAGTATTCGACTTACCGTACTTCTCGAAGATCGCCTTTTTTTCTTCAGAATTTAAATGCATTCTAAATTTGTTTAAAAAGTTAATATTCAATTAGCGACCGCAAAGGTAATCACAATTTCTTAAATGCCAAAACATTTTTGCCTAATTCGGTAAAAAATAATAGGAGTATGGCGTTTTCTATACATCTATTCCTTTGCGCGACAGAACGCCGGCGGAGTAGTAGTGCTTCACCTCCCGCATGTCTGTCACCAAGTCGGCGATGCCGATTAATTCAGACGGGGCATAGCGCCCGGTTATTACGATTTCGGTTGACGGGGCTTTGCTGTTGATGGCGTTTATTACCTGTTCGGTTGATATGAGTCCGAGGTGTATGGCGATTGTTATCTCGTCGAGGACTACAACGTCCCATTCTCCGCTGCGCATCCATTCAGTGCATTTGTCGAGACCGGAAAGCGCGCAGTCGATGTCGGCTTTTCCGGGTTTGCGGATTAGACAGCACCCGTGGCCGCACTGCTCGATTCTCAGCTTGCCGAAACTGGCGGGCGCGTTGGAGAGAAGCTGCAGAAGTCCGGTCTCGCTGTATTTCATCGACTTTACAAATTGGCATACCGCCACGTTCTTGCCGGCGCAGATTGCTCTTACCGCCAGTCCGAACGCGGCGGTGGTTTTGCCTTTGCCGTTTCCTGTATATATATGTATATATCCTTTTTCCATAAGTTCTTTTTTGTGATTTACAAATGTATGAAAAAGTGAACTGCACTCCAAAAGTTAGACACAAAACTTTTGGGGTGCAGTTCAGCGCAAGGAAACGAGGCTTTTTGCGGGGGTGTGTTGCCACCGTTGGCGAAAGAGTGGCAGTGTGCGGCGAAGTTTTGTCAGTGAAAGACGCCAAAATGTCCACTTCGCTGAGGCTTAGTTGGTTGGCATCGGTTTTGTAAGATTGTAGGTTGAACTTCCGAAGGTGGCGACACCTGGAGAGGTTCGAAAAAATGAATTTTAATCAAAAAATAGGAGATAATAATTATGATGCCAGTAAGAAGAAATAATCAGACATGGTTGCCGAGTATCTTCAATGATTTTTTTGACAACGAGTGGATGGAAAAAGCAAACGCGACGGCTCCTGCCATCAATGTTAGCGAAAGCGAAAAAGAATATAAAGTTGAGGTGGCTGCCCCGGGCATGACTAAGGAAGACTTCAATATCCATATTGATGAGGACAACAATCTTGTAATCTCAATGGAGAAGAAAACCGACAATAAGGAGGAGAAGAAGGACCGCAAATATTTGCGCCGCGAATTCTCTTACTCAAAATTTGAGCAGACAATGATTTTGCCTGACGATGTGGACAAGGAGAAAATCGGTGCTGCTGTGGAAAACGGAGTGCTCGACATCACGTTGCCAAAACTCAGCAAGGAGAATCTTCCGAAACTGACGCGCGATATTGAAATCAAATAAGCATAATCATCAGTCTTTGATATGAAGAGGGCTGACAGCCGAAAGGTTGCCAGCCCTCTTTTCGTTTCTTTTAGAAAGAGTCGTCGGTGAGCCTTACCACGCGGATTCCAGTGACATTGCGCGAAAGCTTCAGCATTTCGAAAAGGTCGTCTTTGTCTACAATTACCTTTTTTGCCGTCGACGACGCATGGAGCAGGTGGGGCTTGCCCTTTACAAATCGCACAATGCCGAGGTGCGACACGTCGAGCCCGTCGATTTTTGTGGTCAGGCAGACGATGTCGCCGTCGCGCAGGTCGGCAAACAAATCTTTTTTGTAGAGGTTGCGCTTGTTTATGTATGGATACATGTGGCGGTTGTAGCCGGCTTCAAGATTTCGGATGCCTTCAAAGGTGGTGCTGTCGGCGAGCGCGGGGTAGTTGTCGCGGTGTGTCGACATGTAGTTGATTGTTTTTGTGAGGTATTCGCTGTGCGGAAGGCTTGACGTGATTTCCGTGAAGTTGCCGCGGTTGGCGTTTTCGATAATCCATGCGCTGATGTAGTGGAGGCGTGAGGCGTAGCCGTCGATGTGTCCGGAGTGGTAGCGGATGCTTTCGAGTGCGGATGCGTAGGCATACCATGACGGGGATTTCGCTTTGGCTGCTTTCGTTAGGGCGGCAAGCGTCTCGACGAAAGTGGTGCAGTCGAGCTGGTCTACGTTGATAGAGAGATACTCGCGGTCGCCTTCGAGAGTGTGTGCCACGTATGGAGTGCCGAGCAGTTTGTCGGCGAAAAACGACATGTAGCTGCCTGCTGATTTCAGAGATGTATTAGAAACCGCTTCATGAAGTATCTGATTGATTTTTGTGGTGTCGTCGGCGCAGTGGAATCGCAAAGCCTCAATGGAGAAGGCTTGCGCTACTAATGCTGACATGCTTATTGCCAAAAAGGAAAGAAGTAGTTTTTTCATATAAATGTCTGAATTTTTCTACGAAGTTACACCATTTTTCTGATTCTTGACTACTTTTGTGGCGCATTATGGACAATAAAGGAAGTATAGAACATCATTTCCAACGACAGCGCGATTTGTTGCGTATGGAGTATGAATATGAGAAGTCGGAATTTGAGCGCTTGTCGGGCGAGCAGGGTGTGATGCGCCGTGTTGCGCGTGGCCAGTGCTGGTTTCCTGTGAGGCTTGGGCGCAGTTATTACAATTCGCTCAATCGCTTTGTCGTTGAAGTGGCAAGAGACGAGGTGGCAGACGATGTCGACAGTGCGTTTGAGTATGGGCGTCAGGTCAGATTCTTTTATGAGGCTCTTGACGGAAAGATAATTTATAGGAATTTCCCGGCAATGGTGAGTTTCTGCGATGGCGGCCACATGGCTGTTGTCCTGCCGTCTACGTCGGCGCTTAAAGAAATAGACGGCGTTGCCCGTCTTGGGGTGGATCTCGCTTTCGATGAAACGTCGTTTGCGGCGATGCGCGAGGCGCTGGATGATGTGGCTTCGGCTAAAGGTTCGCGGTTGGCTGAATTGCGTGATGTGTTGTGCGGCTTTGTCGCTCCGGGTTTTCGTGAATTGCAGCCGATGACGTTCCCGTGGCTGAACGCGAGTCAGCAGCGGGCTGTCAACAAGACTTTGTGCTGCCGTGATGTGATGGTTGTGCATGGGCCTCCTGGCACGGGAAAAACCACCACGCTGGTTGAGGCTGTTTATGAGACGCTGCGCCGCGAGCCGCAGGTGATGGTGTGTGCGCAGAGCAATGCGGCGGTTGATTGGATTTGTGGAAAACTTATAGACCGTGGGGTGCCGGTGCTGCGTGTGGGAAATCCTGCGCGCGTCGACGATAAGGTTTTGTCGGCTACGTATGAGCGTCAGTTTGAGGCACATCCCGACTATCCTGAGCTGTGGGGAGTGCGCAAGGCTATCCGTGAGGTGTCGGCTGGAAGAAGGCGTATGTCGCGCGCTGACGCCTCGGCGTTGTCCAACCGTCTGCACAATCTTCGCCGTAGGGCGGTGGAGCTTGAGGTGAAGATTCAAGTGGAGATTTTTGAGAGTGCCCGCGTGGTGGCTTCTACGTTGGTCGGAAGCGACAATGCGGTGCTGAAAGGACGCAGATTTACCACCTTATATATAGATGAAGCAGGACAGGCTCTTGAGGCGGCGTGTTGGATAGCCATCCGCAAGGCTGATCGTGTTATTTTTGCCGGCGACCATTGCCAGTTGCCGCCCACGGTGAAGTCGGTGGAGGCGGAACGTGCTGGACTGTCGCGGTCGCTGATGGAGTCGGTTGTTGATAAATGCCGGTCGGCGGTAGAACTGTTGACTGTGCAGTACAGGATGAACGAGGCCATTATGAGGTTTTCGTCCGATTGGTTCTATGGCGGACGTCTGCAGGCGGCGGAAGAGGTGAAGTGCCGGGGAATCCTTGATTTTGATTCGCCGGTGGAATGGCTTGACACGTCGGAAATGGATTTTTCTGAAAAATATGTGTCGGCGACAGGGGGAAGGGTCAATCCTGATGAGGGTGAATTTATGCTCGACAGCCTTGAAGCGTATATAAAAAGGATAGGAGAGAAGCGTGTCGAGGATGAGAATTTGGATTTTGCGGTTATTTCGCCATACAAAGTTACTACAAAAAAGTGAAATGCGGAAAGATATAGTGATAGAATTGAGTTACAAGGGTTTTAGTTGAAGTGGCGATAATTCGTGAAGCCATT